>Ga0155954_1087_pt1 | contig 45866 bp, 41 predicted proteins | sample RifCSPlowO2_02_FD_107608 | JGI IMG/M metagenome (GOLD analysis project Ga0155954, IMG submission 107608) | Betaproteobacteria bacterium RIFCSPLOWO2_02_FULL_65_20
CCAGGCGCGCCACGGGCGTGAGCGCCCCCGTTCTGCCCACCTGCACGTCGATGCCGAGCACCACCGTTTCGGCTTCCTCGGCGGCAAACTTGTGCGCAATGGCGAATCGCGGCGCGCGGGCCACGAATCCCAGGCGCTGCTGCTGCTCGATCGAATTGACCTTGTAGACCACACCGTCGATGTCGAAGGCGAGCCGCGCGCGTCGCGCCGCGATCGCGGCGTAGTAATCGAACAATTCTCTTGCGCCTTCCACGACCGCGCGCTCGGCGCACACCGGCAGGCCGAGCCGGGCCAACCAGTCGAGTATCTCGCTGTGCAATGCGGGCACGGGCCAGCCTGCGACTTCGCCGATGCCGTAGGCAAAGAAGCGCAGCGGCCGGGAGGCGGTGACGCGGGAGTCGAGCTGGCGCAGGCTGCCGGCCGCGGCGTTGCGCGGATTGGCGAATTCCCTGTCTCCGCGCGAGCGCTGGCGCTGGTTCAACTTCGCGAAGTCGCTGCGGTAGATCAACACCTCGCCGCGCACGTCGAGCGTGTCTGGAATCTGGTGCCCCTGCAGCCTGAGCGGAATGCTGCGGATGGTGCGCAGGTTGGGGGTGACATCCTCGCCGGTTTGACCGTCACCCCGCGTGGCGCCCTGCGCGAAAATTCCGTCCTCGTAGCGCAGATTGATCGCCAGTCCGTCGAATTTCGGTTCAACGGCATACTCGACCGGCTCGACTCCCAAACTCTCCCGCACCCGCCGGTCGAATGCCGCGACATCCTCTTGCGCGAAGGCATTGTTGAGCGAGAGCATGGGCACGCGGTGCGGCACCGAAGCAAACTGGGCCAGCGGCCGCGCCCCGACACGCTGCGTCGGGGAATCCTGCGTCACCAGCTCGGGATGGGCGGCTTCGAGTTCGACCAGTTCCTGGAACAGGCGGTCGTACTCGGCGTCGGTAATCTCCGGATCATCGAGCACGTAGTAGCGGTAATTGTGATGTTCGACCTCCGCGCGCAGTCTTGCTGCGCGCTCGGTCACACTCGGTACCGCCATGGGAATCAGGAAAACAGGCGCAGCGCCGGCGCAGAGCCCGGCTCAATGGAGCGCGCGGCCATGGCACGCTGCACGGACTGGATCTGGGAGCGTATCAGGTCATAAGCCGCCGGGGAGACCGCCGCGCGATTCCCGTCGACGACCCTGCCATCGAGTGTCTGCGCGAGTTGGCGCACCAGATCCCGGAGCTGCTCGAACGCGCGGACCGGATCGGGTGTGCGGGGCACGTCGAGTTCGAGCGTGAGGCCGGAGACAGTCATCGAGCGCATGGCCTCGGCGCCAAAGGGTGTGGCATCCATGTTTGCGAGTTCGTAGAGCACTCTGCCTGCGTCGTCGCGGCGTCGGAAACGCCCGTCGTCCTCGAGCTCAAGTCCGTTGGCCTCGGCGAGCGCGCGGATCTTGGTGCCCGGGAACGGTGTCGCGGTTGCGGCGACATGCAACTCGATCAGGATATCGACCTGGCCGCAGAAATCATCGAGCTCGGTCGCATGGGCCATGGCATCGCCCCGGTCGGGCACCGTCGCCAGGGCCCCCACGGCGGCGGCAGCCTGCCGAACCCCTGCACCGAAAGTCGCCAATTCGCTGTCGCTCGCCGGTCCCTGGCGATCGACGAGCTGGAGCCCCGCGCGCATCAGCGTGTAGCGGGCCTGCGGCCGCAGCGGCCCCCATTGCGCCGCGCTTTGGTCGTAGCCTTCCAGCCGCACCGGCCTGGAGCACCCCGCCAGCGGCGCCGCCGCTGCCCGAAGCAGCGCCTCGCCGTCGATGTCTTCGGCCGCTTCCACCGCCACGATGAAATCGATCGTCTCCGTCAGCCCCGGCGCTGCCCCGGGCGCCTTGGGCGCGGCGGGAACCGCGCCTGTATCGGGGCGATCGAACGTCGGCTCGATACGTTCACCGCCGCGCGCACCCTGAGGGTCCGCCGTGGGTGCCCTCTGCGCGGTTGCGGGATCTTCCGCGGCGCCCATCAACACATCACCGTGGCGCGACTTCAGGCTGCCTTCGGCCTCGCGCCGATACTTGATTTCCTGCCACTTGTTGTAGGCGAGCACCGCGATGACGACGACCGCGCCAATAGCGAGCAATCCGTACTGGAGATCGCTCACGCCGCTACCTCCTCTCGAAGCTTGAGCGCCTCCTCGATATCCACTGCTACCACGCGGGATACGCCCTGCTCCTGCATGGTGACGCCGATCAACTGTCCCGCCATCTCCATGGTGAGCTTGTTGTGGCTGATAAACAGGAACTGGGTCTGTTGCGACATCTTGCGCACCAGGTCGCAGAAGCGCTCGGTGTTGGAGTCGTCCAGGGGCGCATCGACCTCGTCGAGCAGGCAGAACGGCGCCGGATTGAGCTGGAACATCGAGAATACCAGCGCGATCGCCGTAAGTGCCTTCTCCCCGCCCGACAGGAGATGGATGGTGGTGTTCTTCTTGCCGGGCGGCCGCGCCATGACCTGCACCCCGGCGTCGAGAATCTCCTCGCCGGTCATGATCATGCGTGCCTCGCCGCCGCCGAACAGCGCGGGAAACAACTGGCTGAAATGTGCGTTGATGGAATCGAAGGTCGACTGCAGCAGCCCCCGCGTTTCGCGATCGATTTTCGCGATAGCGTCGTCCAGAGTCTGCAGCGCCTCGGTGAGGTCGGCGGCTTGCGCATCCAGGAACCGCTTGCGCTCCTGGCTGGTTGCCAGTTCCTCCAGCGCCGCCATGTTGACCGCACCGAGTTCGGCGATCGCATTGGTCAGGCGGGTGATCTCGCCCTGCAGCGGCGCCGCCCGCCGTCCTTCTCTGAGCACGGCGAGCAGCACGGCTTCGTCCGTGCCGGCCTCCGCAAGTTGAGCGGCGTACTGCTCGTAGTTCATGCGCGCTGCCTGTTCCTTCAGGCGCAGTTCCACGATCCTGTCGCGCAGCGGCTGCAGCTTCTGCTCGCTCGCCATGCGCGCTTCCTCCGCCGCTCGCAACCGGTTCGCCGCGTCTTCCTGCCGCATGCGTGCCGCCGTAAGCGTCTGCTCGCACGCCAGTCGGGTCTGCAGCGCCTGCTGCAGCGATTCCCGCAGTCCCTCGTCGTGGAGCCCGGCGAGCTCGCCGCAGATCGCATCGATCTGATCGGTCGCCGTGCGCGCCTGCTCAAGCAGCGACTGCACGGACCGGTCTATCTCGCCGATCTTGTTGGCGCATTCCTTCTCGGCGAAGGCAGTCTCCTGCGCCTCGCGTTCAGCCTGCTGCAGCGTCCGGCGCTGAGCCTCCAGAGCCTGTCCCGCGGCATCGTGTCCGCTGTTCACGTCGAGCAGGCGCGCGTTTCGCTCATCGAGGGCGCGGTACTGCTCCGCAAGGCTCGCCTCCGATGCGGCGCGCGTGGCGTCCTCGGCAGTCTTTTGCTGCCCGATTTCTTCGAGCTCGCGCTCGATCTGGCCGCTGCGCTCGGCATAGCGCTCCTGGCCCTGGGTCAGCTTGACCTGCTCAAGCTGGCGTTCGTGATGGCGCTGGCGCAGCGCGGCGCCCGCGGCGCGCAGCGCCGCCAGTCCTTCGTCGTGCTCTGCCAGCGCCAGCTCCAGGCGCGCCAGTTCCTGGCGCGCGCGCGCAATATCCTCTTCCAGCGTGCGGGCATCGGGGGCCAGCGCCTCGATCTCGCGCTGGCGCGCGAGTATGCCCGTGTCCGACGGGTCGGGCGCGTGAAAGCTGACACCGTAACGTCCGAACTGGTGTCCGTCGCGGTTGACCAACACCACGCGCGGGTGCAGTTCCAGCCGCACCGCGAGCGCCGGCACGCCTTCAACCGCATAGCAATCGTGCAGCCAGGAAGCCAGCACTGCGGCGGCACCCGGTTCCAGAGGGCGCACCAGTTCGGCCAGGGGCCGCAAGCCGTGCTCCTGCGCGATCGCGAGGGGCACGCCCCCCCCGCCCGTATAGTAGGCGCTGACCTTGGCTGGAGGCGGATCCTCGATCAGGTGCTGCAGCGTGTCGTAATCACCCAGTTCCAGCGCGTGCAGTTTCTCGCGCAGCACCGACTCCACTGCCGATTCCCAGCCCGGTTCGACCCGGATGTTCTGCCACAGTCGCGTAGCGGCGCCCAGTTGGTGGCGCTCGATCCAGCCGTGGATCTGGCCGTTTTCCTCGACCTGGCTCTGAACCTTCTGCAGCGTCAGCAGCTTGGCGTCGAGTGCCGAATAATCGCGCTCCGCGGCCTGCAGCCGCTCCTGCGCCGCGGCACGGTCCGCCTCGACGCCGGTGCGCGCGCCCTCGACCTGCGCGAGAACCTCGCTTTGCCGGAGCATTTCCGCGTCGCTGTGCGCGAGGTCCTGCACCAGTTGCGCCAGGTGCGCGGAATCGGGGGCAAGCAATTCGGCCCGCTCCGCGAGCAGCCGCTCATTGCGCGCAAGCAGTCCCTGCAGCACCCGGTCCGCATGCGCGAGGTGGGCCTGTTCGAGCTCGATCACCCGCTCTGTCTCTGCAATGGCCTCGCGCTGCTCGGCGAGGCGCGACTGCGCCTCGCGATACGCATGTTCGGCTACGGGAAGGCGGGCGGTCTCGTCGCTGAGACGTGCCGTAGCCTCGGACGCGCGCTCGCGCGCCTGGACGGTGCGCGCCTGCCACATGGTCTGGGCTTCCCTCAGTTCGGCCTGCTGCCGGGCGCCGGCCTCCTGCTGAGCGCGCAACTGCGACAGTTGCGACTCCAGGCGCTGGCGCGTTTCCGACACGTATCGGATCTCCGCCTCCAGGCGCGACACTTCCGTATTCGCACCATAGAGCGCGCCCTGCGACTCGTTGAGGGCATCACCGGTGGCGTAGTGCTCGACCCGCGCCTTTTCCAACTGGCTCTCGATTTCGCGCAGCCGCGCGGTTTCGGCTTCGAGCTCGGTGCCGGTGCGTTCGATATCGCGCGCGTGCCGCTGGGTCTCGCTTTGCGCTTCGTTCCGGCGCAGGAGCCAAAGCAGCCCCTGTTTCTGCTGGCGCTCGCCGTTGAGCTCGTTGTATTTTCGCGCCACCTCGGCCTGTTTCTCGAGCTTTTCGATCTGGGCGCCCAGTTCCAGGCGTATGTCGTCGACACGCGCGAGGTTTTCGCGCGTATCGGCGAGCCGGTGCTCGGTTTCGCGGCGCCTTTCCTTGTATTTGGATACGCCCGCCGCTTCCTCGAGGAATACCCGCAGATCCTCGGGTCTAGCCTCGATGATGCGGGAGATCATGCCCTGCTCGATGATCGCGTAGGCTCGCGGCCCCAGGCCCGTGCCCAGAAAGATGTCCTGCACGTCGCGGCGGCGCACATGGGTGTTGTTGATGAAGTAGGAGGACTCACCATCCCTTTGCAGCACGCGCTTCACCGCGATCTCGGCGTACTGGGTCCACTGTCCCGCCGCCTTGCCCAGGCTGTTGTCGAACGTGAGCTCGACGCTCGCGCGCGCAACCGGTTTGCGCAGCGAGGAGCCGTTGAAGATCACGTCCTGCATGGAATCCCCGCGCAGGGCCGCGGCCCTGGATTCGCCCAGGACCCAGCGCACGGCGTCGATGATGTTCGACTTGCCGCAGCCGTTGGGGCCCACGACGCCGACGAGTTTGCCGGGGACGTTGATCGACGTGGGGTCGACGAACGACTTGAATCCGGCGAGTCTCAGGTGGGTGAGGCGCATTCCGTATGCGTCTTTACAAAAAAGAAAACCGGCGGGCGCCGGAACACGATCGGGAACTGCAAACGTCGGCGCCTATAATAGCATTTTCGCCGCCGCATCCGGGACGCCATGCCAAGCAAACCAAGCAAGCCGAAGCAGCCTTTCGCCAGCTTCCCCAATCCCAATCCCGGACGGGATTACCTGATTCACATGCAGATTCCTGAATTTACCTGCCTGTGCCCGCTGACCGGCCAGCCGGATTTCGCCACCATTGCGCTCGATTACATCGCCGACCGGCGATGTGTCGAGTTGAAGAGCCTCAAGCTCTACATCTGGGCGTTCCGCAACCAAGGCGCATTCCACGAGGCGGTCACCAACCGGATCCTCGACGACCTGGTGCGCTTGCTCGCGCCGCGCTTCATGCGCGTCACGGCGAGGTTCTTCGTCCGCGGCGGCATTTATACCACCGTGGTCGCAGAGCACCGCAAGCGCGGCTGGAAGCCTGCCCAGCCCATCGAGCTGCCGGTGGTGGAGGACCAGCCCAGCACCCGGTCTTAGGCGCTTATGACTCAAGTGTTGACGCAATTGGCGAAGACTTCGGGTTTACATACGTCTCCCGATTTAGGGAAGTTGCGAAGTTGCAACTTCCCTAAATCGGGAGATTGATGGAAGCCAAGACCGACCAACCGGCCTGCCCGGCGCGACGCTATAATGCGCCGCTCTGCGGCTTCTCCTGTCTCCAGCAAGCGTGAACCCCAACCTCGCCAAACTGCAGCCCTACCCGTTCGAGAAGCTGCGCGCCCTGTACGCCGGCGTCGAGCCCAACGCCGCCCTCGCGCCGATCAACCTGTCGATCGGCGAACCCAAACACCCGACGCCCGAATTCATCAAGCGCGCGCTGACCGATAATCTGGCGGGTCTGGCGAGCTACCCGCCGACGATCGGCTCCCTTGAACTGCGCGAGGCGATCGCGGCCTGGCTGGTCCGCCGCCATGGCCTGGCCGGGATCGACGCCGCGGTCCAGGTGCTGCCGGTCAACGGATCGAGGGAAGCGCTGTTCGCGTTTGCGCAGACCGTGATCGAACCGAACCGTGGCCAGGCGCTGGTTGTCTGCCCCAATCCCTTCTACCAGATCTATGAAGGGGCAGCGCTGCTCGCCGGCGCCGCCCCTTACTTCGTGAACACCTCCGCCGGGCGCGGCTTTGCCGCCGATTACCGGGTCGTACCCGAATCGGTATGGCAGCGCACGCAGTTGCTGTACGCCTGCTCGCCCTCGAATCCCGCCGGCCACGTCATGGATATCGAGGAGTGGCGACTGCTGTTCGAACTCTCGGACCGCTACGGATTCGTGATCGCCTCCGACGAGTGTTACTCGGAGCTCTATTTCGACGAGATGCAACCTCCGCTGGGGGCGCTAGGCGCGGCGAACCGGCTCGGACGCAGCGATTTTGCACGGCTGGTCGTGTTTTCCAGCCTGTCCAAGCGCTCGAACGCGCCGGGAATGCGCTCCGGCTTCGTCGCGGGCGATGCGGCATTGCTCAAGCCCTTTCTGCTGTACCGCACCTATCACGGCGGCGCGATGAGTCCGGCCGTGCAGGCGGCGAGCGCCGCCGCGTGGAAGGACGAGGCCCACGTGCGGGAGAACCGGCGGCTCTATGCCCAGAAGTTCGCCGCGACCCTGGGACTCATCAAGGCGCCCCTTGCGGCGGACATGCCTCAGGGCGGATTCTATTACTGGATGCGAACCCCGACCGCCGACACTGAATTTGCGCGCGAACTCTATCGCGACCGGAATGTCCTGGTTCTCCCGGGGAGCTTTCTTGCGCGCGACGCGCACGACGAGAATCCGGGCGCGGACTACATACGCGTCGCCATGGTCGCGCCGCTCGCAGAATGCGTCGAGGCGATAGCACGCATCGCAGATTTCTCCAACACCCTATGACACGGACCATCATGACCGCACTGCAGCCCATTATCGACAGCGCGTGGGAGAACCGCGCCTCGCTGTCCCCCGCCACCACGGACGGCCCCTTGCGCGAGGCGGTCGAGCACGTGATCACCGAACTCGACGCCGGCCGCCTGAGGGTGGCCGAGAAAGGCGCGACCGGCTGGACCACCCACCAGTGGATCAAGAAGGCCGTGCTTCTGTCCTTCAGGCTCCAGGACAACGCGGTCATGCCCGGCGCATCGACCCAGTACTACGACAAGGTGCCCACCAAGTTCGGCGCCTACGGAGCCGCCGATTTCGCCTCCGGCGGGTTCCGCGTGGTGCCGCCGGCGGTGGCGCGGCGTGGGGCATACATCGCCAGGAACGTGGTGCTCATGCCCTCCTACGTCAACATCGGCGCCTACGTGGACGAAGGCACGATGGTGGACACCTGGGCCACGGTCGGCTCCTGCGCCCAGATCGGCAGGAACGTGCACCTGTCGGGCGGCGTGGGCATCGGGGGCGTGCTCGAACCCCTGCAGGCGAACCCCACCATCATCGAGGACAATTGTTTCATCGGCGCCCGTTCCGAGGTCGTCGAAGGCGTAATCGTCGAGGAGAATTCGGTGATTTCGATGGGCGTATTCATCGGCCAGAGCACCCGGATACTGAACCGGGCCACAGGGGAAATCCTCTATGGCCGCATCCCTGCCGGCTCGGTGGTGGTATCCGGAAACCTGCCCTCCAGCGACGGAAAATACGGCCTATACTGCGCCGTGATAGTCAAGCAGGTTGACGCGAAAACGCGCGCCAAGACCAGCATCAACGAACTGCTGCGCGGCGATTAGCGCCGGCGCGCGTTGCAACGCAAGGGGAGGATCTCACCATGTCGGCAATGAAGCGCCTTTTCCAGTTGATGTCGGAAAAGAAGGCCTCCGACATTTTCATGTCCACCGGGGCGCCGATCAACATCAAGATCAACGGCGTCGCGATTCCGATCAACCAGCAGGTCATGGACGGCAACCAGATCCAGTCGCTGCTCTACGAGGTGCTCACGGAAAAGCAGAAAAAGGAATACGAAGACACGCTGGAGCTCAATACCGCCTACACGATGCCTGGCATCGGCAGTTTCCGGATCAGCGCGTTCCGCCAGAAGGGCTCGCAGGCCGTGGTCGTGCGCTATATCCCGGGCGAAGTGCCGAAGATCGATACCCTGGGCGTGCCCGAGGTGCTCAAGGAAGTGATCATGGAGAAGCGCGGCCTCGTCCTGATGGTGGGTGCGACCGGCTCCGGCAAATCGACGACGCTGGCCGCGATGCTCGACTATCGCAACGAGCAGAAGTCCGGCCATATCCTCACCATTGAGGATCCGGTCGAATTCATCTTCCAGAACAAGAAATGCATCGTGAACCAGCGCGAGGTCGGCACCGATACGCTGGATTTCAGGATCGCGCTCAAGAACGCGCTGCGCCAGGCGCCGGACTGCATTCTGATCGGCGAGGTGCGCGACAAGGAGTCGATGACTGCGGCCATCCAGTATGCGCAGTCGGGACACCTGTGCCTGGCCACGCTGCACGCAAATAACTGCTATCACGCGCTGAACCGGATCATCAGCTTCTACCCGCTGGAGAATCGTCCGGCGCTGCTGGAAGACCTGTCGGTGACGCTGCGGTGCGTCATCTCCCAGCGCCTGATCCGCAACAAGCAGGGCCAGCGCAATGCCGCGGTCGAAGTTCTGCTCTCCAGCCGGCATATTTCTGAACTGGTCGGCAAGGGCGAAATCAACGAGATCAAGGAGGCGATGGAAAAAAGCCTCTCGCCGGGGTCGCAGACCTTCGAGCAGTGTCTTTTCAACATGATACTGCGCGGGAAGATCAGCCAGGACGAGGCCCTCGCCAATGCCGATTCGGCCACCAACCTGCTGTGGCTGATCAACAACACCGAAGCCGGCGCAGCGATCAAGGACGCGCAAACCAAGGCAGCGGTCGGCCAGCCGGCAGCGAAAGTGGAGTCCAAGCCGATGTCCGACGGCGGCGCCTCGTTCAGCGATTTCAAGCTCGACACCGGCGAGGTCGAGGCCCACCGCTGATGGCCCGCGGCACGACGCTGGCACTCGCGCGCGAGCTGATCGCGCGCCGGTCGATCACGCCCGAGGACGGCGGTTGCCAGGAATTGCTCGCGCAGCGGCTCGAGCCCCTGGGCTTCAAGATCGAGCGGATCCGCTGCGGCGAGGTGAGCAATCTCTGGGCGCGGCGCGGGGCTGCGGCGCCGCTGGTGTGTTTCGCGGGGCATACCGATGTCGTGCCTGCGGGCCCGCTGGACCAGTGGCACTCCGATCCGTTCGCGCCGACCGAGCGCGGGGGCATGCTCTACGGCCGCGGCGCGGCCGACATGAAGACGTCGATCGCGGCCTTCGTCACGGCGGTCGAGACCTTCCTGCGCGGTCACCCCGATCCCCGCGGCTCGATCGCGCTGCTGATCACCTCGGACGAGGAAGGCGTCGCAGTGGACGGGACCGTGCGTGTGGTCGAGCGACTCAAGGCGAGGGGCGGGCACATCGATTACGCCATCGTCGGCGAACCGACTTCGGTCGACCGGCTGGGCGACACCATCAAGAACGGCCGTCGCGGCTCGCTCTCGGCAACGCTGAAGGTCAAGGGGGTGCAGGGACACGTCGCCTATCCCCATCTCGCCCGCAACCCGGTGCACCTCGCCTCGCCCGCGCTCGCGGAATTGGCCGCCATCGAATGGGACCGCGGCAACGAGTACTTTCCGCCGACCACGTGGCAGATATCCAACATTCACGCCGGAACCGGCGCGACGAACGTCATTCCCGGCGAGATGGACGTCCTGTTCAATCTGCGTTTCTCGACGGCGAGCACGGTGGACGATTTGAAGCGCCGCGTCCACGCCGTGCTCGACGGCCACCGGCTCGACTACGCCTTGGAATGGGTGCTCTCGGCGGCGCCCTTTTTCACGCCGCCTGGCGACCTGGTCGACAAGCTCTCCGAGGCCATTCGGGAAACAGTAGGCATCGTGCCTGAGATGTCGACGGGCGGCGGCACTTCCGATGGACGCTTCATTGCCGATATCTGCCCGCAGGTAGTGGAGCTCGGTCCCCTCAATGTCTCGATCCACAAGCTCAACGAGCACATCGCGCTCGACGACATCGAGGCGCTGTACGCGATCTATCTGCGAGCGCTGGAAAAGCTGCTTGCGCGCTGAGGTTTCAGAAACACCGGCACGAGACGACGCCTCGCCTCTGGTGACGCTCGCCGACTGGCTGCGCTACGCCGTGCGGCGCTTCCGGCGCGCGCGACTGGCCTTTGGCCACGGCACGGACAATGCGTACGACGAGGCTGCGTGGCTGCTGCTGCACGTGACAAAACGCCCGTACCAGGATCTCTCCGGCGCGCTGCCGCTCGCCCTCACCGCCGCGCAACAGCGCCGCGCGCTGGCGCTGATCGAAAAACGCATCGCCACCCGCAAGCCGCTGGCCCACTTGCTGCGCGAGGCATGGCTCGGGAAGCACCGCTTCTACGTCGATGAACGCGTCATCGTGCCGCGCTCCCACATCGCCGAGCTGCTCGCCGACAGTCTCGCTCCTTGGGCCGGGCAGGTGCGATCCGCGCTGGACATGTGCACCGGCTCGGGCTGCCTCGCCGTCCTGCTTGCACTCGCCTACCCGCGCGCGCGCGTCGACGCGGTGGATGTCTCGCCTTCGGCGCTCGCAGTCGCGCGGCGCAACCTGAAGGACTACGGACTGCAGCGCCGGGTGCAGCTCCTGCGCTCGGATTTGTACGCAAAACTTGAGAACCTGCGCTACGACCTCATCGTCGCCAATCCCCCGTACGTCGATGCTCGGGCGATGGCCCGGCTGCCGCCGGAATACCGGCGCGAGCCGCGCCTGGCGCTCGCCGGCGGGCGGGACGGCCTTGGGTTCGTGAGGCGGATTCTTGCCGATGCACGGCGGCATCTTTCCCCGCGCGGCGTTCTGGTGGTGGAGATCGGCAACGGGCGCCGCGCGCTCGAACGTGCCTATCCGATGCTGCCGTTTACCTGGCTGGAGACGGGCGCGGGCGGCGATTGCGTGTTTCTGCTGACGCGCGCGCAGCTGCCCGCAGCGCTGTGAAAGGAAGGGCATCGTGAAGGCAATGGTCGTGAGGGAGTTCGGTCCCCCGAACGTGATGCGGCTGGAAGAACTTCCGGATCCCACACCCGGCCCCGGCGAGGTCGTGATCCGGGTGCATGCCGTGTCGGTGAATCGCACGCTGGACACGGTGGTGCGCGCCGGGAAATTCAAGCGGCGCGTGACCCTGCCGCTGGTGCTCGGCGTCGATCCCGCGGGCGTGATCGTCGAGCTCGGGTCCGGCGTCAGCGGCCGCAAGGTGGGAGACCGCGTGGTCACCTCGATGCGGGTCCAGAGCGAAGCCGCGGCAGACGGGCCGCAACTGGGGAGCGTTCATGCCTGGGGCGGCTATGCCGAATACATCACCGCCCGGGCGGAGGCGACGACCATGGTTCCGGACGGCGTCGACCTTGCAACCGCGCACGTCATCGCCCGTCATGCGCCCACGGCGTTCCACCTGCTGCGTGACCGGGCGAAGCTCGCGCCGGGCGAATGGGTCCTGGTCATGGGCGCGGCCGGCGCGCTGGGCAGCGCGGGCGTGCAGGTGGCCAAGTTTCTGGGTGCCAGGGTGATCGCGGCCGCCGGTGCCGACCAGCGCGCCAAGCTGTGCCTGGATCTTGGAGCCGATGCCGGTGTGAACTACCGCACGCAGGATCTGACCGCCGAGGCGATGCGCATCACACAGGACAAGGGGGTCGACGTGGTGTTCGAGAACATCGGCGACCCGGAACTGTTTCCGAAGGCCTTCGCCGCGATCGCCCGCAACGGCCGGCTGGTCACCACGGGCGGGCATGGCGGCGGCATCGTTCCGCTCGACGTGAACCAGCTCTACCTCAAACAGATCACGGTGATCGGGGCCACGGGACATTCGCACGCCGATATTGCGCTTAGCCTGCAGGCGGCGGCCGAGGGGCGTTTCAAGGCGATCATCGCCTGCATCCTGCCGCTCTCCCAGGCGCCGCTGGCGCATGAGCTGGTCGAGTCGCGCGCGACCCTCGGCAAAGTCGTGCTCGACCCGACGCGGCCGGTCTCTTAGCCTAGCCCGCTGCATAGGCGCCGAACAACGCGCGATCGGTTTCTTCGTCCAGCAGGCTGTCGAGCACCGGAAGCAGCGCCCCGTCTTCCTTTTGCGCGTGCGAACCCAGGCGCTCGCTGAATTCCAGCGCCAGGACCTTCATCGCCTGCCAGTCCGGCGCGCCGCCCGCAAGGGCGTTGCGCAGCAGTTCGGCCAGGGGCTGCGCCACCGCGCGGATGGTGGCGTGCTCCTCGATCAGCAACCCCGCGAGATCGCCGTCTCCCGCCTGTTCCAGACGCGGGAACACATCGCGTTCCTCGAATTCGAAATGGCGCGCCACTTCGACGTCGATGGCACCGAGCAGTCCGCGCGCGAACGCAGGCCAGGCCGAATCCCCTTCCGGCGGTGGATAGACGCCTGCGCGACCCGTAAACACGCGCTCGACGCGATTCAGGAGTTCGAGGGTTGCAGCGTGCTCTTCATAGAGCCGCCTGCTGGTCTGTAGCTGGAATTCCATCGATGGCCTCATGACACGACAGTGGACGGGTACACGGCAGACCTGCGCGGCTTTAGTCGGCCGGATCTCCGGCGCGCTAAAGCTGCGCCCTACCCGGCACGGGCCGGCTGTCGCCTCAACCCGCCCGTGCCACACTATGGCACGCCAGCCGGTTCGCTGCTTCGGTCCCGATGACTGATGGGGAATCGGCCTATTCGCCAGGCATCCCCGGCGGATCTGATGTGAGTCAAATCCAATCGCGCACCTACCCTGTTATCTTAGTGCGCTCATCATCACCGGCAACCTTGTGTTATGTCCATGCCCATGGCGCCCTTGCGATCCCCCATCGAAGCGCAGCCGAATCGCTTCGCGCTGTGGAATCTGGGCTTTCGCCCCTTCTACCTGCTGGCAGGGTTGTTTGCCGCACTGTCGATCCTCGCCTGGTCCGCGCAGTTCGCGGGCTGGATGGGTTCGCAGGTCTACCTCGGCGACCCGCGCTGGCACGCGCACGAAATGATTTTCGGCTACGCGTTTGCTGTCATCGTCGGTTTTCTGTTTACGGCCGGACGCAACTGGACCAACCAGCCGACACCGACCGGCATGCCCCTGGCGGCCATCGCCGCGCTGTGGCTTGCCGCGCGCGTGCTGGTGCTGACCCCCTGGCATGGCTTTGCCGCCGTAGCCGACATCGGGTTTGCGATCGCGGCCGCCATCGGGATGGCCATACCGCTGGTTGCAAGCCGCAACCGCCGCAACTACTTTTTCGTGCTGCTGCTGCTGGGATTCGGCGCAGCGAATCTCGCCTTCTACCTTGCCATGGCAGGCGTGATCGACTTCTCCATGCAGCGCGGACTCCAGATTGGCCTCGATCTGATCCTGTTCGTGGTCACGGTCATGGCCGGACGGGTGATACCGATGTTCACGGACAATGCGATTCCGGGAACCCATGCCACGCGCCGGGCCTGGCTCGAGCTCACGGTCCTGGGGAGCACGCTGGGCCTGCTCGCGGTCGATGTGCTGAATCTGCCGCCGACAGCGATTGCGGTGATCGCAACGATAGCGGGTATTGCGCATGCGGCGCGGCTCGCCTTGTGGAAACCCTGGGTCACCGCGCGACACCCGATAGTGTGGATCCTGCACCTGTCCTACGCGTGGATTGCGGTGCATCTCGTGCTGCGCGCGCTCGCAGCCTTTGATGTCGTACCCGCAACCCTGGCGACGCATGCGCTGACCCTCGGCGCCATCGGCGGCATCACCCTGGGCATGATGACCCGCACCTCCCGCGGGCACACGGGGCGCCCGCTGTGCGCATCGCCGATCGAGACTGCGTCCTACGTCCTGGTGCACCTCGCCGCCGCGGTGCGCGTATTCCTGCCGCTTGCCGCGTCAGACCTGCAGCTGACCGCCGTTCTTGCCTCCGGCGTCCTGTGGGTCATCGCCTTCGGGCTGTTTACGGGCGCGTTCTGGCCGATACTCACGCGTCCCCGCCTCGACGGCAAACCCGGATAGCGGGCAAAGCGCACGCGTTCGCCTGTTATTGGGCGCGATTGCGCGCCGGTGGGCTTTGGCCTACGACCGCCTCGACTTTCCTGTCAAGCCGCCCGCCTGAAGCGGACCGGCAACCCAACCGCGAGGCTCTCGGTTCGCAGTGAGAAGATCTTGGGGTGGCCGATGGGATTCGAACCCACAACAACTGGAATCACAATCCAGGACTCTACCATTGAGCTACGGCCACCACTGTACTCTGTAACCTGACTCCAGCACCGCCCGGTGGCGCTGCTGGCGTGCCCGGCGGGACTCGAACCCACAACCCCCAGCTTAGAAGGCTGGTGCTCTATCCTGGTTGAGCTACGGGCACTTGACCGGACCGGGTGCTACCGCACGTCTGTCTGGTCGGGGTGGAGAGATTCGAACTCCCGACATCTTGCTCCCAAAGCAAGCGCGCTACCGGGCTGCGCTACACCCCGAGAAGGCGAGTATTCTACCCTCCGGCGGCGGCCAGTTCAACGCACCCCCGGAAAGCGTGGCTTTCGCTTGCCCCGCCCGCCTATTTCTGGTATCAAGACGCCTTCGCTTTTTCGTTGTAATGGAGCTTGGTCAATTGGAACTGCAGCACAAGACTTTCCCGCCCTATGCCCCGAAGAAGGGCGAGCAATACATGAATCCCAGGCAGCGCGCGCACTTCAGGAAAATGCTGGAGGCGCTGAAGGAGGAACTGTCGCAGGATATCGACCGCACCGTGCAGACGATGCAGCACGAGGCGACGATTTTCGCCGACCCCAACGATCGCGCGAGCCAGGAGTCCGACATCGCCCAGGAACTGCGCAACCGCGACCGGGAGCGCAAGCTGATCAAGAAGATCGACGAGGCCATCACGCACATCGACAGCGGCGATTACGGCTACTGCAACAATTGCGGCGTCGAAATCGGGTTGAAGCGGATCGAGGTACGGCCGACCGCGACCCTGTGCATCGACTGCAAGACCCTGGACGAACTCAGAGAGCGCCAGCTCGCGAGATAAAGGGCGCCAGCGGCGCCCTTTCACTTCCTCCCCCGCGCCGCTCAGCTCGAGGCGGCGGGCACTGCGTCCTTCACGGCCTTCATGGAAAGGCGCACGCGTCCCTTCTCGTCGGCCTCGAGCACCTTGACCTTCACGACCTGGCCTTCCTTGAGGTGATCGGACACGTTGTTGACGCGCTCGTGGCTGATCTGGGAGATGTGCAGCAGCCCGTCCTTGCCGGGCAGCAGCTGCACGATGGCGCCGAAATCGAGCAGCTTCAGCACCGTGCCGTCGTAGACGCGGCCGATCTCGACGTCTGCGGTGATGTCCTCGATGCGTTTCTTCGCGGCCGCTCCGCCCTCGGAACTCACGCAGGCGATGGAAATCGTCCCGTCGTCGCCGATCTCGATGGTCGTGCCGGTCTCCTCCTGGATGGCCCGGATGACGATCCCGCCCTTGCCGATCACGTCGCGGATCTTCTCCGAATTGATTTTCATCTTGATGATGCGCGGCGCGAAGCTGGAGATCTCGGTGCGCGAGCCTTCCAGCGCCTGGTGCATGATCTGGAGGATGTGCAGGCGTCCCTCGCGCGCCTGCCCGAGCGCAACGTGCATGATCTCCTTGGTGATGCCCTCGATCTTGATGTCCATCTGCAGCGCGGTGATGCCGCTCTCCGTGCCGGCCACCTTGAAGTCCATGTCGCCCAGATGATCCTCGTCGCCCAGAATGTCGGACAGCACTGCAAAGCGGTTGCTTTCCTTGATCAGGCCCATCGCGATGCCGGCGACGTGCGCCTTGGTCGGCACCCCGGCATCCATCAGCGCGAGGCTCGCGCCGCAGACGCTCGCCATCGAGGAGGAGCCGTTGGATTCGGTCACTTCCGATACCACGCGGATCGAATAGGCAAACTCTTCCGCGCTGGGCAGCACCGCAAGCAGCGCCCGCTTTGCCAGGCGCCCGTGGCCGATCTCGCGGCGCTTGGGCGTGCCCATGCGCCCGGTCTCGCCGGTGGCGAACGGGGGCATGTTGTAGTGGAGCATGAACCGCTCCTTATATTCGCCCATCAGCGCGTCGATGATCTGCTGGTCGCGGCCCGTACCCAGCGTTGCCACCACCAGCGCCTGGGTTTCACCGCGGGTAAACAGCGCCGAACCGTGCGTGCGGGGCAGCACGCCTACGCGAACGCTGATCGGGCGCACGGTACGCGTGTCGCGGCCATCGATGCGCGGTTCGCCGTCCAGGATCTGGTTGCGCACGATCTTTCCCTCGAGCCCGAACAGGATGTCGCCGACCAGATTCGAATCGAGCGGAGTTTCCGCACCCGCATTCAACTGTTCGGTCAGCTTGGCGCGGATTTCCTCCAGGCGGGCATTGCGGGCCTGTTTCTGGCGCAGGCTGTAGGCTGCGCGCAGATCGCCTTCGGCAAGCTCGGCGATGCGGTTGACGAGCGATTCGTGCTTTTCGGCCGGTTTCCAGTCCCACGCGGGTTTGGCGGCCAGGTCGGCAAGCTCGTTGATCGCCTGGATCGCCGCCTGCATCTGCTGGTGCCCGTACACCACCGCGCCGAGCATGACGTCCTCGGAGAGTTCCCGAGCTTCGGACTCGACCATCAGCACCGCGTGTTCGGTGCCGGCAACCACGAGATTGAGCGCACTCTCCTGCAGCTGGGTCGCGGTCGGATTGAGCACGTACTCGCCGCCGATATAGCCGACCCGGGCTCCGCCGATGGGGCCGTTGAACGGAACGCCCGAGAGCGTGAGCGCCGCCGACACGCCTATCATTGCCGGAATGTCCGGATCCACCTCCGGATTGACCGACACCACCAGGGCGACGACCTGGATCTCGTTGTAGAAGCCGTCGGGGAACAGCGGCCGGATCGGACGGTCAATCAGCCGCGAGGTGAGGGTCTCCTTTTCCGAGGGCCTGCCTTCACGCTTGAAAAATCCCCCCGGGATCTTGCCTGCTGCATAGGTCTTCTCGACGTAGTCGACTGTAAGCGGGAAAAAGGCCTGCCCGGGCTTGGGCTCGCGCCTGCCGACCACTGCGCACAGGACGACGGTGTCGTCCATGTTGACCATCACCGCACCATCGGCCTGGCGGGCAATCTCGCCCGTTTCGAGGATAACCTGATGCGCGCCGTAGCTGAACGTTTTCGTGACAGACTTTAGAGACATGGACATGGATTTTCCGATCTGGATTGCTTGGAAGGGCTGCTTGCGCGCCCGCACGGGTTCATGGGACGAATGCCCCAGCTAAAACGCCCACCGGTGGGACCAGATGGGCGTTGGGGGAATAGGGTTATTTTCGCAGGCCAAGCTTGCCTATGAGTTGCCGGTACTTGTCAGCATTCTTGCGCTTCAGGTAGTCGAGCAGCTTGCGCCTATGGCTGACAAGGGTGAGCAGACCGCGCCGCGAATGGTGATCCTTGACGTTGGTCTTGAAGTGGCCGGCGAGGCCGTTGATGCGCGCCGTCAGCAGCGCCACCTGCACTTCAGGCGATCCGGTGTCGCCTTGGGCGCGCTGATGGTCCGTGATGATCTGCGCCTTTTGCGCAACCGTAACTGGCATTCGAATTCTCTCCGTCGTAAAGCACGTCATTTTAAGGCAAAATCAGTAGGTACCACAAGGGCCTGTGTGCGTATTGCTCGCAAAGCGGCCGCAGGGGCCGGATGCTGCGCGGGCTTCAGGAGTCCGTCAGCAGCCGTATGGGGGACACCCCGCCCGAGCCGTCGGCAAGTGCCAGCCCGAGAAACCTTCGGCCCGTTCCATACACCCTCACCCGTCCGGCCGGGCTCCGTCCTTCACCCTGCCCTTCGCGCTCTATGGGCCCGACTGCCTGCCCGTGAAGGAAAGCGCCTTCCAGGTCGTCCGGCAACTGCACCGGCGGCAGATCCTGAACCAGGACATCGACGGCCAGCAGCAAGCGGCTGCACTGGTCCGCCGCCAGCCCCTCGATGTCCTCGAGCCGGTGCGCCTGCTCGAGGCTGAATGCGCCGACCGAGGTGCGCACCAGCCCTACGAGGTGTGCCCCGCATCCCAGCACTTCCCCTATGTCCTCGGCGAGCGTGCGCACATAGGTGCCCTTGCTGCACGAAACCGAAAGCGTCGCCTCCTCGCCCTCAAGGTCTTCGAGATCCAGCGCGTTGACGGTAACTTTGCGCGCGGCGCGCTCAACGGTGATCCCCTTTCGCGCGTAGTCGTAAAGCGGCCGGCCCTCCCGCTTCAGCGCCGAATGCATCGGCGGGACCTGCATGATCTCGCCCCGGAAGCGCTCAAGCGAGCGCTCGAGCAGTTCGCGGGTCACCGACACCGGTCTGCGCTCCAGCACCTCGCCTTCGGCATCTCCGGTCGCAGTGCGTACTCCGAGCCGCAGCCGCGCAACATAGCGCTTGTCCGCCTCGAGCAGCTCGCCGGAAAACTTGGTCGCCTCGCCGAAGCACAACACCAGCAGGCCGCTTGCCATCGGGTCGAGGGTTCCCGTGTGCCCGCCGCGCTGTGCCTCCAGCAGCCGACGCGAGCGCTGCAGCGCCGCGTTGGAACTGATGCCGGAGGGTTTGTCCAGAAGCAGCACGCCGTCGATACGACGCCCATGCCGACGCTTGGTGGCCATGTGGTAGGGATGATTGACGGGGCGCGATTTTAACACCTAAACCGGACGAGCCGGAACCAATCGGGCTGCCTTGTTTGACGCCACTTCTCTCTCGAATTCGGACCGTTGCAACTGCGCAACGGTCCGAATTCGAGAGACGTATACAAAACCCAATTCTTCGCCATTTCCACAATCGCTTGTGTCACAAGAGACTAGAATACCAGTGTTGAAACTTGCGGAAAACCGATGCAAACACCCTTGAAACCGGTCACGGTATCCGTTGCGCCCAACGGCGCCTACAAGACGAAGAAAGATCACCCCGGGCTGCCGATGACGGCAAAGGAACTCGGGGAAACCGCCGCCGCCTGCCATGACGCCGGCGCGGCGATGATTCATCTCCACGTGCGCGACCACGACGGTGTGCATCTGCTGGATGAGCACGCCTATCGCACCGCCACCGCAGCGGTTGCGCGCGCCGTCGGCCGCGACATGGTGGTGCAGATTACGTGTGAAGCAGGCGGCAGGTACAACCGGCAGGAGCAAATGGCGGTCGTGCGCGCGGTGGTGCCGGAGGCGGTGTCGATTGCGCTGCGCGATATCGTGCCCGATGCGGCGGCCGAGGGTGACGCCGCGGCCTTCTATGCGTGGTTGCGCCGCGAGGGTGTGCTCATCCAGACGATTCTGTTCACGCCTGGGGAGGTGACGCGCTATTACGCGCTGCGCGAGCGCGGCGTGCTGGGAGAGGGCAAGGATTTCCTGTTGTTCGTGCTCGGGCGCTACACGCCCGGGCAAGTGTCGGTTCCGGCCGATCTGCTGCCGTTCCTGTCGGTGTTCCGCGGCGATGTTCCCTGGGCCATGTGCGCGTTCGGGCGCCAGGAGCACGCCTGCGCCGTGACGGCCGCAGCGCTCGGGGGTCATGTGCGCGTGGGATTCGAGAACAATCTGCACGCTGCGGACGGCAGCGTTGCGGCAGACAACTCGGTACTGGTCCGCCAGGCAGCGGATGGCGCGCGATTTCTCGCGCGCCCGCTCGGGAGCGCGCAGGACCTGCGCGAGCTCTATTCCTGATCCGGCGTCCGGTCGGCGACGGCAGCGTCGATCAACTGGGTCAGGCGCACACCGCGTTCGACCGAGGCGTCGTATTCGAAATGCAGCTCGGGTGTGTTGTGCACCTTGATCCGGCGCCCCAGGGCCGAGCGCAGAAACCCGGCCGCGCGCCGCAGTCCGGCCTGCGATTGGGCCAGCGCCTGTGCATCGCCGAGGGAGGTGAAAAACACCCTGGCGTGCGCGAGATCCGCCGAGACATCGACGTCGGTGATCGTAATCATGCCCACGCCCGGATCCTTCAACTCGGTGTGCAGGATCTCCGACAGTTCCCTCTGGATCTGCTCGGCGATGCGGTTAAGTCTTGCGGGATTGGCCATGGTCGTCCCTTTCCCTGGTACGGGAGGCCCTGAGCCGTCAGAGCCTCAGCCGAGCAGCGAGGCTTGTCTTGCCTTACACCATCTCCCGATTTCGGGAAGTTGCAACTTCGCAACTTCCCGAAATCGGGAGACCTAATAAAACCTGAACGCTTCTCTAATGTCGCCTGGACCATAAGGCGCTACAGCGTCCTGGCGACCTCCTGAACTTCGTAAATCTCGAGTTGGTCGCGCTCTTTGATGTCGTTGCAATTCTTGATCGACAAGCCGCATTCAAACCCCGCCTTGACCTCGCGCACGTCGTCCTTGAACCGCTTCAGCGATTCCAGCTCGCCGTCGTGGATCACGACGTTGTCGCGCAGCAGGCGCACGCGCGACCCGCGCTTCACCAAGCCTTCCAGGACCATGCATCCGGCGACCGTGCCAACCGCAGAGATCTTGTAGACCTGGCGAATTTCCACCAGGCCCAGCACGGCTTCCTTCTTCTCGGGCGCAAGCAGGCCGGAGAGCGCCGCCTTCACTTCGTCGACGGCCTCGTAGATGATGTTGTAGTAACGGATGTCCACACCCGAATTTTCCGCGAGCTTGCGCGCCATGGCGTCCGCCCGGGTGTTGAAGCCGATGATGACCGCCTTGGAGGCGAGCGCGAGATTCACGTCCGACTCGGTGATGCCGCCGACTGCGCTGTGGACGACGTTCACTCTCACTTCGTCGGTGGAAAGCTTTTCCAGCGCATGCACGAGCGCTTCCTGCGATCCCTGTACGTCGGCCTTGATGAGCAGGGAAAGCAGTTTCGCCTCTCCTTCGCCCATGTTCTCGAACATGTTTTCGAGCTTGGCCGCCTGCTTCTTGGCGAGCTTGACGTCGCGGAACTTGCCCTGGCGGAAAAGCGCGATCTCCCTCGCCTTGCGTTCGTCGCCAAGCACCGCGGCCTCCTCGCCTGCCGCTGGAACGTCGGACAAGCCCTGGATCTCGACCGGAATCGACGGCCCCGCTTCCTGGACGTTGTTGCCGGCCTCGTCGGTCATTGCTCGTACGCGCCCGAATGCCGACCCGGCCAGCAACACGTCGCCGCGCCTGAGCGTGCCGGACTGGACCAGGACCGTCGCCACAGGTCCGCGCCCCTTGTCCAGGCGCGCCTCGATCACGATGCCTCTGGCGGGCGCCTTGATCGGCGCCTTGAGCTCGAGGATCTCGGCCTGGAGCAACACCTGCTCGAGCAACGCGTCGATGCCCTGGCCCGTCTTCGCCGACACCAGCAGGAAGGGCGAGTCGCCGCCGTACTCTTCCGGAATGACGCCGTGCGCGACCAATTCTTGCTTGACCCGGTCCGGGTTGGCCTCCGGTTTGTCGATCTTGTTCAGCGCCACCACGATGGGTACTTTGGCCGCCTTGGCGTGGCGAATCGCCTCGATCGTCTGCGGCATGACGCCGTCGTCGGCAGCGACCACGAGGATCACCAGGTCCGTCGCCTGTGCGCCGCGGGCGCGCATGGCCGTGAAAGCCTCATGACCCGGGGTATCCAGAAATGTGAGCATGCCGCGGGGCGTCTGTACGTGATAGGCGCCGATGTGCTGGGTGATCCCTCCCGCCTCGCCGGCGGCAACCTTGGTGAGGCGGATGGTGTCCAGAAGCGACGTCTTGCCATGGTCGACGTGGCCCATCACCGTCACGACCGGAGCACGGGGCTCGAGCTCGACTTGCTGCTGTGCCGGCGCATCCAGCAGATACGCACCCGGATCGTCGAGCTTGGCGGCGATCGCCTTGTGGCCCATTTCCTCGACCACGATCATCGCGCTTTCCTGGTCGATGACCTGATTGATGGTCACCATCTGGCCGAGTTTCATCAGTACCTTGATGACTTCTGCCGCCTTCACCGACATCTTGTGCGCGAGGTCGGCCACGGTGATGGTCTCCGGTACGTGGACCTCGCGGGTCACCGGCTCGGTGGGAGCAGAGAACTGATGCTGCGTATCGGCTCCGGCGGCGGCACCGCCCGAGGGCCTGTGGCGCGAACCCTTCGGGCTGTGCCAGCCCGAGGCGCCCTGGACATCGCCACGGGTCTTGATGGTGCGTCGCTTGGCGCTCTCGTCTTTCCAGACGGTGACTTCCTTCTTCTTCGCCTTCTTGTCCCCCGCACCCTCCGCGACCTTGGGTTTGTGCAAGGTCGTGTCGCCCCCGGGCGGCTGGGGCGGCGTCTGACCCTTGCCCTGGGTCTGCTGCTCTTCAAGCGCCTTTTTCTGCGTCGCCTCGCGCTGCTCTGTCAGTTGCCGTTCGCGCTCCTGCTTTTCGGCAACCTCGGCGGCTTGCCGCGCCTCCAATTCCGCGTGTCGCCGGTCTTCCTCCTGCCGCTGCCCGGCCTGCAGGTCGGCGGTCGGCTGGGCCGTATCCGCTTCCGCCGCGGCCGGCTCGGGCGTTTCGCGCTTGACGAAAACGCGCTTCTTCTTGACCTCGACCTGGATGGTGCGCGCCTTGCCGCTCGCGTCCGATTTCTTGATGATTTCGGAGGTTTGCTTGCGCGTTAGGGTGATCTTGGTCTTGGGCTCGGCGGTGCCGTGAGACTTGCGCAGATAATCGAGCAGCTTGGTCTTGTCCTGCTCGGACAGTATGTCTTCGGCAAGCTGCTTGTCGACCCCGGCCGCGCGCAGCTGCTCGAGCAGCACCTGCGGCGGGACCTTCAGCACACCGGCAAATTGAGTAACGCTAGACTGTGCCATGTGGCTCCATCAACCTTCTGCGAACCAATGGGCGCGCGCATTCATGATCAGGGTCTTGGCGCGCTCCGGATCGATACTGGCCATCTCCAGCAAGTCGTCGACGGCGAGGTCGGCGAGGTCGTCGCGGGTTTTCACGCCGGACTGCACGAGCTTCGCCGCGAGGTCGGCGTCCATGCCCTCCAGACTCAGCAGATTCATATCGACGTGCTCGGCCTGCTCCTCGCTCGCGATCGCCTGCGCCAGAAGTGCATCGCGCGCGCGGCTGCGAAGCTCGTTGACCGTAGCCTCGTCGAACGAAGCTATCTCCAGCATTTCCTGGATCGGCACATAGGCGACTTCCTCCAGCGTCGAGAAACCCTCCTGGATGAGGATGTTCGCGACCTCTTCGTCGATGTCGATTTTCTCCATGAATAGCTGACGCACAGAAGCCGTCTCTTCCTCGGTCTTCTTGGTGGACTCTTCCTCCGTCATGAGGTTGATGGTCCAGCCGGTGAGTTCCGATGCGAGCCGCACGTTCTGCCCGGCACGCCCGATCGCGATGGCGAGGTTTTCCTCGTCCACGACCACGTCCATGCTGTGCTTTTCCTCGTCGACCAGAATGCTCGACACCTCGGCGGGGGCGAGCGCCCCGATCACGAACTGCGCCGGATCGGCCGACCAGAGCACGATATCCACGCGCTCTCCGGCCAGCTCCTGGGTGACCGCCTGCACACGCGAGCCGCGCATTCCGACGCAGGTGCCGATCGGGTCGATGCGCCGGTCGTTGGTGAACACCGCGATCTTGGCGCGCACGCCCGGATCGCGGGCGGCGGACTTGATTTCGAGCAGCCCTTCCTCGATCTCAGGCACCTCGAGGCGAAACAGCTCGATGATGAATTCGGGCGCCGTGCGCGACAGAATGAGCTGCGGTCCGCGCACCCCGCGATCGATGCGCATCAGGCAGGCGCGCACGCGGTCGCCGATACGCAGGTTTTCCTTCGGGATGATCTGGTCGCGGGGCAAACGCGCTTCGAGCCGCCCGACTTCGATGATGCCCTCTCCGCGCTCCATGCGCTTGATGGCTCCGGTGACCAGCTTCTCCTCGCGCGCGAGGAAATCGGAAAGGAGCTGCTCGCGCTCCGCGTCGCGGATCCGCTGCAGAATCACCTGCTTGGCCGCCTGGGCACCGATCCGTCCGAACGCAATCGGCTCCAGCTGCTCCTCGATGTACTCCTCAAGCTGGATATCAGCGTACTGCTTCTGTGCCTCGGTGAGGCCGATCTGGAATGGAGGGAACTCCACCGCATCGTCGGGGACAACCCGCCAGCGGCGGAATGACTCGAAATCGCCGGTGTCGCGGTCGACCGCGACCCTCACCTCGACATCCTCGTTGAATCGCTTCTTGGTCGCCGAGGCGATCGCCATTTCCAGCGCGCCAAGCACCGTTTCCTTGTGCACGTTCTTCTCGCGCGCCAGAGCGTCGACCAGCAACAACAATTCGCGGCTCACCTTGACCTCCTGCCCTGCATGTCGTACTTGGGAACCAGACGGGCTTTATCGAGATTCGCCAGTGCCAGCATTACTCGCGCACCGTTCATCTCGATTTCCACCTGGTCACCGATCACCTGGCGCACCACCCCGACAAACCGCCGCCGCCCGTTCACCGGCTCCCGAAGGCGGACTTCGGCCTCCTGGCCCGCGAAGCGAATGAAATCAGCCGGCTTCCTGAGCTTTCGATCCAGTCCCGGCGAGGACACTTCCATCCGATCGTATTCGATCCCCTCGACTTCCAGGACTCTCTGCAACTGCCGGGTCGCTGTCTCGCAATCGGCGAGCGTAACGCTATCGGCGACGCTCCCGGAAGCCTTGCCAGGCTGTTCATGCACTTTATCAATAAACACGCGTAACATCATTCCATGATTGGACAAATGGAAATCAGCGAGCTCGTAACCGAGCCCGCCGAGCGTCCGCTCGAGCAGTTGTTCCAGCGCGTTCAAACGGGTATCCGTAGCCAACCCCATAAATGAAAAATGGGCTCTGAACAGCCCATTTCGAAATCCGAATCCGCAAATTCGAACCCAAATGCAAATCCAGTTAAGTATAACAAAAAAAAGCTGCTGAAACAATGGTAAGCAGCCCGGATTTTGCTTGCCGCGCCAGGCCGCCCTCGGCCGCTGTGCCACGACTCAAACGCGCCTGAAATCGGGCGTTGCAGTATGGCAACGGCGAGCCGCTATGACGGCTTGGGCGAGTCAAGCTCGCGCAACAGCGTCGCGACAACCTGCGGGCTCAATTCCATCCATTTGCCGCGGTGCAGCGTCTCCGGCAGCTTGAACGGTCCGAAGCGCGTTCGGATCAGCCGGCTTACGCCCAAACCCACCACCTCAAACATCCGCCGCACTTCGCGGTTGCGTCCTTCCATGATGACTGCCTGGTACCAGCGGTTTGCCCCCTGCCCTCCACGGGGTTCGATGATTTCGAATTTCGCGAGCCCGTCCTCCAGCATCACTCCACGGCGCATCGCATCCAGTTGCTCGGGCGACAGTTGTCCCAGAACCCTGACGGCATATTCGCGCTCGATGCCGCCGCTGGGATGCATGAGCCGGTTGGCCAGCTCGCCGGACGTGGTGAATACCAGCAGGCCGCTGGTGTTGTAATCGAGACGCCCGATCTGAATCCAGCGCGCGTTCCTCACCGGAGGAAGGCGGTCAAACACCGTGGGGCGCCCTTCCGGGTCCCGCAGCGTCGATACCTCACCCGTCGGCTTGTAATACAGCAGCACCCGCGGATGATTTCCGGGTCCCTGAACCACCTTTACCGGGCGCCCGTCCAGCGTAATGCGGTCGGCCCCGCTCACCCGCTCGCCGAGCGTGGCCGGGCGGCCGTTCACGGTCACCCGACCGGCCACGATGGCGGCTTCCATCATCCGACGCGAGCCGGCACCGGCACTGGCCAGCACTTTGTGCAACTTCTCCGGCGCCGCCAGCGCCGCCTCGGGCGCTCGCGCGGCGTCAGGCTTCTTCTGAGGGCGCCGCTGAGGCGTATTCGGCCGGCTCGCCGGCCGGCGTCTCTGCGGTCGCTTGTTCTGCGATGGGAGCGGCATTGAACTCCAGTGTCTTTGCGATTTCCTCAAGCGGCGGCAGTTCCTGGAGCGAGCGCAGCCCCAGGTCGTTGAGAAACTCCTTGGTGGTGGCATACAGCGCCGGCCTGCCCGGGACCTCCCGGTGTCCCACGACGTCGATCCAGCCGCGCTGCTCGAGCGTGCGGATGATGTTCGGCGATACCGTTACCCCGCGTATGTCTTCGATATCCCCGCGCGATACGGGCTGCCGGTAGGCGACGATCGCGAGCGTCTCCAGCACCGCCCGCGAATAGCGCGGCGGCTTTTCGGGATTCAGCCGTTCGAGGTATTTCTGAAAGGACGGCCGGGTCTGGAAGCGCCACCCGGTGGCCAGATTGACCAGTTCCACCCCGCGCTGTCTCCAGTCGTCGCGCAGTTCGTCGAGCAGACGGCGCAGGGTATCGGGGCCGATCTCCTCGTCGAACATGCGCCGCAGGTCGGCGATCGACAGCGGCGACTGGTTGGCGAGCAGCGCCGTCTCCAGGACGGTCTTCACTTCACTCGGATTGAGCATGTGCAAGCTTCACGTAGATCGGCGCATAGGGCTGGGTCTGGGTAAACTCGATCAGACTCTCGCGCGCCAGTTCGAGCATGGCGAGGAAACTGACGATCAGCACCGCTACCCCGCGGCTCGGATCGAACAGGGAGCCGAATTCGACGAACCCGGCCCCCGACAGCCGGCGCAGGATGGCGCTCATGTGCTCACGCACCGAGAGTTCCTCGCGCGAGATGCGGTGATGCTGCGTGACCTTCGCACGAGCGAGCAGGGAACGCCAGGCCGATTCCAGATCCGCAGGGTAGACATCGGGGACCCGCTCGGTCAGCGCCTGCTCGATCCAGACCTCGACCGAGAGATAGTCGCGGCCAAGCTGCGGCAGCTCATCCAGCTGCCGGGCGGCCTGTTTCATCTTCTCGTACTCGATCAGCCGGCGAACCAGTTCGGCGCGCGGGTCCTCTTCATGGGTCTCCAGCGCCCTGGGCCGCGGCAGCAGCATGCGCGACTTGATTTCCATCAGCATCGCCGCCATCACCAGGTACTCGGCCGCGAGTTCCAGATTCTTGTGACGCATCACCTCGACGTACACCATGTACTGCTCGGTGAGCCGCGCCATGGGGATGTCGAGAATGTCGACGTTGGCCTTGCGGATGAGATACAGCAGCAGATCGAGCGGTCCCTCGAAAGTGTCGAAGAAAACTTCCAGCGCGTCGGGGGGGATGTACAGATCGCGCGGCAGTTCGGTGAGAAGCTCGCCGCGGACCCTCGCCACCGATATCGGCGTGGGTATCGTCGCTTGGACGGGCAGGGCCAGGACAGTCATGAATCGCTCAAGAGTAGCTCAAACCCATCGCCTCGCGCACCTCGCGCATGGTCTCGTGCGCGAGCCGGCGGGCCTTCTCGCCGCCGTCGGCGACAATGTTTCGCACCAGCGTGGGATCGTCCAGGTACTTCTGCGCCCGCTCGCGCATGGGCGTCTGTTCGGCGAGCACCGCGTCGATCACCGGCTGCTTGCACTCCAGGCACCCGATCCCTGCGGACCGGCAGCCCTGCTCGGCCCATGCGCGCGTCTTGTCGTTGGAGTAGACAAGGTGAAACTCCCAGACGGGACACTTGGCCGGATCGCCAGGATCGGTGCGCTTCACGCGCGCCGGGTCCGTAGGCATGGTGCGGATCTTCCTGGTGACGGATTGCGCCTCCTCGCGCAGCCCGATCGTGTTGTCGTATGACTTGGACATCTTCTGACCGTCCAGGCCCGGAAGCTTCGAGGACTCGGTGAGCATCACGTCTGGTTCGACCAGGATCAGGCGTCCGCCACCTTCGAGAAAGCCGAACAGCCGCTCGCGGTCCCCGACCGAAAGGTTCTGCTGCTCGACCAGCAGCGCCCGCGCCGCGGCGAGCGCCTCGACGTCGCCCTGCTCCTGGTATCTGTTGCGCAATTGCGCGTAGAGCTTGGCCTTGCGGCTGCCCATCTTTTTGGCTGCGGCCCGCGCCTTGTCCTCGAATCCAGGCTCACGCCCGTAGACGTGGTTGAAGCGCCGGGCGATCTCGCGCATCAGTTCGACGTGCGGCACCTGATCCTCGCCCACAGGCACGAATTTGGCGCGGTAGATCAGCACGTCCGCGCTTTGCAGCAACGGATAGCCCAGAAAACCGTAGGTCGACAGGTCACGGTCGGACAGCTTCTCCTGCTGGTCCTTGTAGGTGGGCACGCGCTCGAGCCATCCCAGCGGGGTGATCATCGACAGCAGCGTATGCAGTTCGGCGTGTTCTGGGATGCGCGACTGAATGAACAACACGGCCTGCGCCGGATCGATTCCCGCAGCCAGCCAGTCGATGACCATGTCCCAGACGTGCTGTTCGATCACCTCCGGCGTGTCGTAATGGGTGGTGAGCGCGTGCCAGTCGGCCACGAAAAACAGGCACGGGTATTCGCTCTGCAAACGCACCCAGTTCTTGATGGCGCCGTGGTAATGCCCCAGGTGAAGCATGCCCGTGGGGCGCATCCCGGAGACGACTCGTTGTTCGTACATTCGTTTTCCTCAGAACTGGAACAGGGTCTCGATCAGGCCGATCGAGGCCCGCACCATCGGACCGAGAATCAGCCCCAGCACGTTGGTGAAGATCAGGATGAGCAGGATCGGCAGACCGAATCGCTCCAGCCCGGCGTAACGCTGTGCGAGGCGCTCCGGAAGCAGGCTGAACGCAATGCGCCCGCCGTCCAGGGGCAGGATGGGCAGAAGGTTGAGCACCATCAGCACGATGTTCACGCTGACGCCGGCTTGCGCCATCAAACTCGCAGGCTGCGTGAAGGCATTGGGCGGCACCATGATGGCCAGCTTCAGCACCATCGCCCAGCCCATTGCCATCAGCAGATTCGCCGCCGGTCCGGCCGCTGCGACCCAGAGCATGTCCCGCTTCGGACTGCGCAGCGCGTGAAAATTGACCGGCACCGGTTTCGCCCAGCCGAACAGGATCCCCGCGCCTACCAGCTTGCTGGTCACGAGGATGACCAGCGGCACCACGATGGTGCCCACCAGGTCGATATGCCGCACCGGGTTCAGGCTGATTCGACCCAGTCGCCATGCCGTGAGGTCCCCGAAGTGGCGCGCAACGTAACCGTGGGCCGCTTCGTGGAGCGTGATGGCAAAAATCACCGGGAGGGCGTAGATCGCAATCGTCTGAACGAGATTGAATTCCATGTGCGGACCAAAATATGCAGCCGTGCATTTTAGCAGACGTGGCTCGCCCTGCCGCGCTGGCACGTCAGGTTGGCTTGCCGAGCGCCGACAAATCGCCCTTGCCCGCACGCACGACCACCGCCTCTGCGCCAGTGAGATCGATCACCGTGGTCGGTTCGATGCCACAGGATCCTGCGTCCAGAACCAGATCGAGCTCGCGTTCCAGCCGCTCGCGGATGTCCTGGGCGTCATCGGTGGGAACCTCTGCACCTTTGAGGGTCGCCGTGGCCGAGAGCAGCGGTTCGTTCAACGCCGCAAGCAGAGCCTGCGCCACCGGGTGATCGGGGACGCGCAAGCCTATGGTCTTGCGCCGGGCGTGAAGAATGCGCCTGGGCAACTCGCGCGTGCCCTCGAGAATGAAAGTATAGCTGCCGGGGGTCAGCGCCTTGAGCAGGCGAAAGCGCACGTTGTCCACGCGTGCATAGGTGGCGATTTCGGACAGGTCGCGGCACATGAGCGTGAGGTGATGGCTTTCGTCGAACCCGCGCAGCCGGCGCAGTCGCGCCAGCGCCTCCTTGTCGCCGGTACGGCAGCCGAAGGCATAGCAGGAGTCGGTGGGATAGGCGATCACGCCTCCTTCCTGCACGATGCGCGCCGCCCGCGCGATCAGGCGCGGCTGCGGGTGCGTCGGGTGGACGGAAAAGTATTGGGCCACAGCGAGTCAGGAATGTAGCTATGCGAAGCAACGATTGAAAGCCGTTGGGGCGGATATCGGGGCTAGAGCGCCTGCCAGACCGGCTTCAGGCCGTCCGGAAGCTGGGGCAGCGCGCCCAGTTCGACCCGACTCTCGCCGGGCCCGTGAAAATCCGAGCCGCGCGAGGCGAGCATCCCGAACTCGCGCGCCAGCGCCGCAAACACCGCGCACTGTTCCGGCGTGTGGTTGGCGGTGACGACCTCGATCCCCAGTCCGCCGTAATCGGCGAATTCGGCGAGAAACCGGTGCAGGTCCGGGGGCGAAAACGCATAGCGCCCCGGATGCGCCACCACCGCGATCCCGCCGGCGCCCCGGATCCATTTCACCGCGTCAGCCAGATTCGCCCATTGATGCGGCACGTAACCCGGTTTGCCGGGCACCAGGTAGTTCTTGAACACGTCCTTCACATCGCGGGCATGGCCCTGCCCGACCAGGAAGCGCGCGAAGTGGGTGCGGCTGATCAGTGCCGGATTCGAAACGTAGGTCATCGCGCCTTCGAGGCTGTCCGAAATGCCGACCGCATCGAGTCCTGCGGCCATCTTGCCGGCGCGGCGCGGTCTTTCGGCGCGCACCGATTGCAGCCCCTGGGCAAGCTGCTCGTCGCCGCGCGCTATGCCCAGACCCACGATATGAATGGTGGAGCCGCACCAGGTGACGGAAATCTCGACCCCGGGGACAAAGCGCAGGTGCAGCTCGTGCGCAGCGCCGACTGCTTCCTCCAGTCCGCCAGTCTCGTCGTGATCGGTCAGCGCGAGCGTGGTCACGCCGTGATCGTGCGCCCGCAGCACGACTTCGCCCGGCGTGAGCAGCCCGTCAGAAGCGCGGGAATGGCAGTGCAGATCGACGTTTTTCATGGGGCGAGGATCATAACATGCGCCCCTGCACGCTCTTGCCCTGCCGCACTGCTATTCAGCGAAGCAGAAAATCCTCGATGAGCGCGGCCGCGCGTTCGGGCTGGTCGTGGTGCATCATGTGCCCCGAATCGGGGATGATCCGCTCGACCAGGTCGGAAAAGGCAGCCTTGCGACTGTCACGGTCCGCCGCAGACATGCGCAGGTCATTCGCGTTCTGCGAGTTCTCGCCCTCGATCCACAGCACGGGCGCGGCGATCCTGCGCCAGCAGGCCTTGGCCTCTTCGAGCCTGTAGAGCACAGGATTGACCAGTTTGTGTGCCGGGTCGGCGCGCAGCGCGACGCGACCCTCAGCGGTGGCCATGCCCCAGTGCCGCGCCAGAAACAGCGAGCGCTCGGGCGTCAGGCGCGCATTGTTCGATCGCAGCCTGTCGGCAAGCTCGTCGAACGAGCCGTAGTCGCGCAAGCGCGCGCCCTTCTCCAATTGGTCGAGCCAGCGCGCGTAGCGTTGCGGCGCATCCTCGGGGCGCGCATCGTTGAGCCCGAAACCTTCCATGTTGACCAGGCGCGCCACCCGTTCGGGCCGGATGCCTGCATACAGCGCCGCGACGTTGCCGCCCATGCTGTGGCCGACCAGTTGCACCGGCTCGGCAGGCTGGAAATGCGCCAGTATTTGTTCCAGATCCGCAAAATAATCGGGAAACCAGTATGTGTCGGACCCGCTCCGGTCGGACAATCCATAGCCGCGCCAGTCAGGGGCGATCACATGCCAGGCGTGGCGCAAGGCATCGACCAGGAACTGGAACGAAGCGGAAAAGTCCATCCATCCATGCAGCAGGAACAGCTTGGGCTGGCCGGCAGCACCCCAGCACCGGCAGTGGACCTTGAGCCCGCGGATGTCGAGAAAAACGGATTCGCTTGATTTCACCAGCTGCCCTCATGCTTTGTGGAGGCGACGATGGTAGCAGGAGACGCGTCGACGAACTGCGCCGGGCTGAATGTCGGCTCTGCTATCATCGCGATTTTGCCTCAGGCTCCGTCTGTCCGGCACGCATGGCAGTCTATTCGCTTGGCGAAAGGAAGATCGCGGTTCAGGGCGAGGACTGGTACATCGCCGAGAATGCGGCGGTCATCGGCTCGGTGGTGATCGGAAACCACGCGAGCGTCTGGTTCGGCGTCACGATCCGCGGCGACAGCGAACTGATCACGATCGGGGATCGCTGCAACATCCAGGACGGATCGGTGCTGCACGCGGACCTCGGCTCCCCTCTCACCCTCGGTCACGATGTCTCGGTCGGGCACAATGCGATGCTGCACGGCTGCACCGTTGGGGCAGGCACGCTGATCGGAATCAACAGCGTCGTCCTGAACCACGCTGTCATCGGGAAATCGACGATCATCGGCGCCAATTCGCTCATTTCCGAGGGCAAGACGATTCCGGATGGCGTCCTGGTGCTTGGGTCCCCTGGCAAGGTGGTCCGCGAACTTACCACGGAGGAGAAGCAGAATCTGCTGGAGATCGCCGAAGGTTACGTGCAACGCGCCAGGGTCTTCCGCGCGCAACTGCAGCGCCAGCTGGTCTGAACGCACCGCGGCCCCTCGCAGCGCCGCCGTTCGTCCCCCGCCGTGGCAGGCACCGGCTCGCAGCGTTGCCAGGGCAGGTTGGCTTGCGCCCCTACCTGGGCGCCATTCGAATGGCTCCGTCGAGCCGGATGGTCTCGCCGTTCAGCATCTCATTCTCGATGATGTGCTTCGCCAATGCGGCGTACTCTTCCGGCCTGCCCAAACGTGACGGGAACGGCACCATCTTGCCCAGGGCATCCTGAACCTCCTTGGACAGTTCAAGCAGCATCGGGGTCTCAAAGATCCCAGGGGCGATGGTGCAAACCCGGATCCCGTCGCGGGAAAGATCGCGCGCGATCGGCAGGGTCATGCCGGCAATTCCGCCCTTGGAGGCGGAATACGCTGCCTGGCCGATTTGCCCGTCATACGCGGCCACCGATGCCGTACTGATGATGACGCCTCGCTCGCCGGCAGCGTTTGGCTGGCCCTTGACCATCACCGACGCCGCGAGGCGGATCATGTTGAAGCTGCCGATCAGGTTGACGGTGATGCAGCGCGTGAAGTTCGCAAGTACGTGCGGGCCGTTCTTGCCGACGGTCTTCTCCGCCAAGGCGATTCCGGCACAATTTACCAGGCCCTGCAGGGCGCCGAACTCCTTGACCGCAAGATCGACTGCCGACTTGCCGTCGTTCTCGCTGGTGACATCGGTCTTGTTGAAACGCGCCTGCCTGCCCAGGCTTTGCGCCAGCGCCTGGCCTTTTTCGACCTGGAGGTCGGCAATCACCACGTTCGCCCCGCCCTCGACAAGCGTCCTCGCGGTGGCCTCTCCCAGACCGGAGGCGCCGCCGGTTACGATGAATGTGCTGCCCTTTAGCTGCATGATGTCCCTTTCAGTAGAGAAAACGCCGAAATTATCGGCTAAATCAGGACGCTTTGCCATGGCGCGGACCGCGCGCCGCAGACGGACGATCAGTCCGTTGCAACTCGAGTGTTGACAGACATGGCGATGAGTGGGTTTCAGGTCTCCCGATTTTCGGAAGTCGCGAAGTTGCGGCTTCCGAAAATCGGGAGATTATGAAAATGCAAAATCAAGCAGGCCGGTTCCGGCTTGTCCGGCTGAGGGTTTCGATCAGGGTTTTTTGCGGTCCCTGGCCTTCTTCTCCGGCAGGAGTTGCGCGCGTTCGCGCAGCAGCGGCTCGACGGCGGCCCGAGCGACCAGATAGGTCCAGCGCTCGAGCTTCTTTTCCCGTTCCAGATTCTGCAGCAGCCTCACGCGACTCTCCGCGAACGCCTTGTCCTGCTTTTCCTTTTGTTCGGCGGTCTCGTTCTTTCCCGCTGCGCGCGTGGCCGCCGGCTCTCCGCCGACCGATATCGAGATGAAGTAGCGATCGTCCGCTGTCTTGCTGCCGACCCGCAGCGTATAGGTCACCCCGTCCAGGGTCTGGGCCTTGACGACGATCGGCCGGACCAGCCCGGCAGCGGCGGCATCCGGGTCGGGGACCACGTCGCTCAGACTCATCGCCTGCAGTGAGTTGACCGCATCCTGCGCCTTCTGGAGATCGGGCTTCCCGCCGCCTGCCAGCTTCCAGTCATAGGACTCGGTCTCGCGCGACAGGGCGAATCGCTCTCTGCCATCGGGTCCGGTGGCAGCGACGGACCTGACCCGCTCTGCCCGGATCAGGTCCTTGGAAAGCCACGCGTCAGGCTTGGCCTGGGCAGCTCCCAGCGGATCCGAAACAAGCGCGACGCTCCCCGTTTCCGTACCCGACATGAGGTAGCGGCCGGTCGGCACGCCCTGCTCCGGGGACGGACCCGCGGCGGCCGTTCTCGTTGTCACCTTCTTGCCCAGCAGCAGCCGGGCCATCGACTTGCCTGCGCCGTCCGTGAGTTCCAGCAGCGTGCCGGCACCGGCGGCCGCGCCCGGTTCTGCCAGTTCAAGCCGCGCGCGCTGCGCCTGTGCCACCGGTTCGGTCTGCACGACCTTGAGTTCGATCAGCGCGAGCAGCAGTTCGCGCACGCGCTCGGCATCGGCGGGGAAATCGGCCCTCTCCTTGACGGCCCAGGCGCCGTCGCGCCGCACCAGGGTGAGCGTGGAGACCGCGTCCCGGAGCGCAACCTGGGCCACGTCCTCCAGTTTCAGCCCCGCCACGAGCCTGCCGCCGATGCGCGAGTCCGCAGGCGCCCATGCGGTGCGCTGCGACTGCATGATCCACGCGCCTGCCGCGGCAAATGCGGCCAGCGCCGCAACCAGTATCAGGAACTGCTTGCGGGTCATTGCGCCACCACCTTGCGTCTGCGCGCGAAACCGAGAACCAGCCCGACAAGGGAAATCAGAATCGGCAACGCCGCGATGTTCGCGACCTTGGTCCAGAACTCCAGCGCTTCGCTGTCGGCGCGCAGCTCCTTGCGCACTTCCTTGAGCTCGCGCCGGGTTTGCACCGCCTTTGCGCGGAAGCTTTCGAGCTCGGCCTGCTGCGCCGCCGAGAGGATTGCGGTCTGCCCCGGTGTCTTCTGCTTCTGCAATGCGCCGAGCTTCTGCTGCGCCTGCGCAAGACTGTCCTCGAGTTCCTTGATCTTGCCCAGGTAGCGCTGCTGCGCGCGCGCCTCCATCTCCCGTATCACCGTGAACGGCCGCGTAGCGGTTGCCCGCGTGCGCAGACTGATCAGGCTGGTGTCGCCCGCCACCTGCTCGACCAGCGCCTGGGCGAACGCGAGGTTACCGTTTTGCGGAACGACGATCCGCTGCCCGAAGACCTCCTGGATGGACACGGCCGCAGCGTCATTGATGAAATCGGTGTCCCCGACCAGGACCACGGCGTTCTCGTCTTTGGCAGCGACCAGGTGGGGCCGGGCGGCGGCGGCAGCTTTTCCGTCACCCTGCTTGTCGCCCTTCGCACCCGCTTTTTCAGGACTGGCCGGCCGGCCCTCCGGAAACGCCGTCTTGAAACGCCCGGTCAGCCGTATGGCGAGCGGATATTCCTTGCCGGACGGCGCGAAGTCCTTCGCAGCGGCATCGCCCTGTGTCATCGCCGCGGACGAATCGGAGAGCCTGGAGAACGTCGATGACTTGATGAGCTCCGTCTGCCGGATGCCATCGGCCGGCGTGCCGCTGAACGCGCCGGAGAACGGCACCAGCAGGAAACCCAGGCGGCTGGTCGTGACATCGTCCGCGTTGAGCGCGGCACCGGACAGCGACAGCAGCGTCGGCATCGCACGCGGCCCGGCGCCGGAGCCGAATTTCATGTCGGTCACGACCTTCGTGGCGTCGTAACCGACGCCCCAGGCCTTGAGCAACCTGTCCAGCGAGGACGCGCTGCCGCCTTGGGCGCGTCCCATGCCCGGCATCTGGTCGAAATAGGCGTAGGCATCGAGCATCGCGATCAGCCGTCCGCCGCGCAGCACGAACTGATCGATGGCGTACTGCGCCTGCTCGGTAATTCCTCGCGGGTGTATGACCAGAAGCACGCCGATGTCGTCGTCGATCCGTTCCGCATTCGGATCGACGTGCTTGACGTTGTAGTCGCGCCTGAGTTCCGAGATGAACACCCAGGGCGCCTGCGCGGGCATCCCCATCATCGGGTTGCCGCCCGAGCCGAATGCGGGCAGCGGCGTCATGACGCCGATCACCGGCTTCTTGGCCGTCGCCGTCCTGCCGATCGCGCGCGTGAGATCGTATTCGAGTAGCCGTTCGCGGTCGAGCGTCAGGGCGGGTAGCGCAAACTTCTGGTCGATCTGGCTGACCGACAGCCCGAGATAGAAACGGTCGCCCGCGCCGGTGACCTGCGCCTCGACGCCGTCCAGTGCCGCCGAGTCCTCGGCATCCGAGTCCGGCTGAGGGTCGAACTTCTCGACGATGATCTTGCCTCCCGATGCCTGCCTGAATTCGCCCAGCAGGTCTTCCACGCGGCGGCCGAATGCCTTGAGGGCCAGCGGCACGCCGGCATCGCTCTGGCTGAAGTAAAAGCGGATTTTCACCGGCGATTCGAGCTTCGCTATCACGACCCTGGTGCCTTCGGACAGCGTGTAGATTCCGCCATCGGTCAGGTCGATGCGCTGCTTGAAGGCGCCGAGCACGAAGTTGGCGAGCACCAGGATCACCAGCACGACGACGACCCCGCCGGCCGAGTACAACTGCGTCCGGTATTTATTCAGCATGGTCCACTCCTCGACAGCGCGCGCGGCCTCATCATCCGGCCCGATGGCTGCGGATGATCACGTCGGTGGTGAACAGCGCGAATGCGATCACCGACAGGAAATACAGCACGTCGCGCGTATCGATGACCCCATTCTGCAGGCCATCGAAGTGCGTGAGAACGGAAAATCCCGCAACCGATTCGACGACCGACGGACTTGCCCAGCGCGCGAGCAGGTCGGTCACCGGGTTGAATCCGACCAGGATCAGGATGAGGCAAAGCATGACTGCGATGATGAAGCTGACCACCTGGCTGCGCGCCAGCGCCGAGGTCATGCAGGACAGGGCCAGATAGGCCCCCGCCAGGAGCACGCTCCCGACGTAGCCGCAGGCGATGACGCCGTTGTCCGGATCGCCGAGCACGTTCACGGTGATCACCACCGGAAAAGTAAGCGCCAATGCGATGACCAGAAACAGCCAGGACGCGAGGAATTTCCCGAGTATCGCCTGCCAGGTCGTGACCGGAAGCGTCAGCAACAGCTCGATCGTGCCCAGCCGCCGCTCATCGGACCACAACCGCATCCCGACTGCCGGCACCAGCAGCAGGAACAGCCACGGCATCCAGGCGAAGAATGCACCGAGCGAAGCCTCGCCGCGCTCGAAGAAACCGCCGAACGTAAACGTGAAGAAGCCGGCGAGCAGCAGGAAGATCACCAGGAAAACATAGGCCACCGGCGACTCGAAATACGCAGCAAGCTCGCGTCGGGCGATAATCCGAATGACGGCCGAGGCGCTCATGCTGCCTCCTTTACGGCATGGGCCGTATCGGGCAGGGTGATCGCGCGGAAGAAATCCTCCAGCCTTCCTGATTCCGAGCGCGCTTTCAGTTCCTGCGGCGTGCCGTTGGCGACGATGCGCCCGCGGTCGATGATGATCGCGCGCGTGCACACGGCTTCGACTTCCTCGAGGATGTGGGTCGAGAAAATGATTGCCTTGTTCTCGCCCATGCGGCGGATGAGCGTGCGCGCCTCGTGCTTCTGGTTCGGGTCCAGACCGTCGGTCGGCTCATCCATCACCAGAACCTCCGGGTCGTGGATGATGGCCTGCGCGAAACAGGTGCGGTGCCTGAACCCCTTGGAGAGCGTGTCGATGGTCTGGTTGTACACCGACTCGAGAAAGCAGGTTTCGACCGCGCGCTGCACGGCCCGTCTGCACTCCTCGCCGCGCAGTCCCCGGATCTCGGCTGCGAACTTGAGAAACGAGCGCACCGTCATCTCCTGGTAGGACGGCGCCGACTCGGGCAGATAGCCGATCCTGCGCTTGCCGGGAATCGGGTCCTCAAGCATGTTGAATCCGCACACGCTGATCTTGCCGCAGGTCGGCGGGATGAAGCCGGTGATCATGCGCATGGTGGTCGATTTGCCGGCGCCGTTGGGCCCCAGAAAGCCGACCACCTCACCCTTGCTCACCTCGAAGGAAACATCGTCCACCGCGAGCTTCGCGCCGAACGCCTTGGACAGATTTTCAACCTTGATCATCGCTTGTATCCCCTGTTGTGTGCTGGATGCGATTTTTTTCGACCCGCAAGTATAGGGGCCTGCGCCGCGATTGCAAGCCCCGTGCGTCCTGAGGGCGCTGCCGCCACCCCTACAGACCCATGTACACGAGCGGAAGTTCCATTGACTGAATAGCCGGTCGCGCTGCGAGCGCCGACTAAACCGCCAGATGGGCACTGCGAACCGCATCGTCCGCATCCAGCTCAGCCATGGTGCCATTGAAACGGACCCGGCCTTTTTCGATGATATAGGCGCGGTCCGCCACGGCCGCGGCAAAATGCAGGTTCTGCTCCGAAAGCAGCACGGACAGACCCTCGGATTTCATTTCCAGGACCGCTGCCGCCATCTGGTCGACGATCACCGGCGCCAGGCCCTCGGAGGGCTCGTCCAGCAGGATGCACGCCGGGTTGCCCATGAGCGTGCGCGCAATGGCCAGCATCTGCTGCTCGCCGCCGGACATCTGCGCAGCGGGCCGGTCGCCGGTCTCGGCAAGATTCGGAAAAAGTTTGTACAGCTTCTCCAGGGTCCAGCTGGGCACGCCCTGCCGCGCAGGCTGACGACCGACCTCGATATTTTCCAGCACCGTGAGATCGGTGAAAATGCGCCGGTCCTCGGGTACGTAGCCCAGGCCCCGCCGGGCGATCTGGAACGGCTGCAGCCGGTCGATGCGCTCGCCGCAAAACACCACCTCGCCTGCCGACGGCGGCACCAGCCCGATCAGCGCCTTCAGCGTGGTCGACTTGCCCGCCCCGTTTCGCCCGAGCAGCACCACCACTTCGCCGGCCGCGGCTTCGAGAGCCACGTCGAACAGGATGTGCGCCTGGCCGTAATACGCATTCAGACGCTTCGCAGACAGCATGGGTGGCATGGCGGCGCCGCTCAATGCCGCGATCCGAGGTAGACCTGGCGCACCTGGGCGTTCGCTCGCACTTCGTCCGGCACCCCTTCGGCGATCACTGACCCGCGGTTCAGCACGACGATACGGTCGGCGTGCGCGAACACCACGTCCATGTCGTGCTCGGTGAACAGCGCTGCAATCCGGCGCTCGCGCACGATGTCCGCTGTAAGTGCCATCAGCTCTATACGCTCCGCCGGCGCCATGCCAGCCGTGGGCTCGTCCATGAGCAACAGCTGCGGGGCGTTGGCAAGCGCCATCGCCAGTTCAACCCGCTTCAGATCGCCGTAGGCAAGCACCGAGCACGGGCGCTCTGCCTGGTCGGCCATGCCCACGCGCGCGAGCAGCGCGTGCGCTTCCTCGCGATAAAGATGCGCGGCACGCAGCCACCAGCTGGCCAGGCGATGGTGATACGAGAGCAACGCCATCTGCACGTTTTCGCGCACGGTCATCGATGCGAACGTGGCCGTGATCTGGAAGGTGCGTCCGACCCCGAGCCGCCATATCTGGCGCGGTGCGCGTCCGACCACCTCGACGCCGCCGATGCGCACGCTGCCCGAGTCGGGCCTGAGCTGGCCGTTGACCATGTTGAAGCAGGTGGTCTTTCCAGCGCCGTTCGGGCCTATCATCGCCACCAGCTGCCCAGCCTCGACGGCGAAGCTGGCCTCCCGCACCGCCTGAACGCCGCCGAACGACTTTGCCAGAGCGGACACGACGAGGACGCTGCCGCGCAGGATGGTCAAGCGGCCTCCGATCGGGCCCAACGCCGTCGCGCGAAGCCGGCGATGCCCTGCGGAAAGACGAGCACGAGCGCGATGATGATGGCGCCCAGCAGAGCGCGCCAGTAATCCGTGTTCCGAACAACGGTGTCCTGAAGCCAGGTCAGCACGGCAGCGCCCACGACCGGTCCGGACGCGGTGTGGATGCCTCCCAGCAGCACCATCACCAGAGCGTCCACCGAAAGCGGGATGCCCAGGGTCTCCGGCGATATGCTGCCTTTGGAAAACGCATAGATCGCACCGGCGAGCCCGGCGAAGGTTCCCACCAGGACGAACGCCGCCCATTGCAGCCGCGCCAGATCGATACCGATCGCGTCGCAGCGCAGCGGCGAGTCGCGCCCGGCGCGCAGCGCACAGCCGTAGGGGGAGTACACGATCCGGCGCAGCAGCCAGATGCCGCACCCGCAAAGCGTGAATGCAAGGTAATAGAACGCCGTCTTGGATGCGAGCCATGGCGCGGGCCAGACTCCGACTAACCCGTTGGATCCGCCGGTGAACTGGTCCCACTGATACACGATCGACCATGCGATCTGCGCGAATGCGAGCGTGAGCATCGCCAGGTATACGCCGGAAAGCCGCACGCAGAACCACCCGAACACCACGGCGCCCAGCGCGGCTGCGAGCGGCCCGCCGGCCAGCGCGAACTCCATGGGCAATCCCGCTTTCTTCACCAGCAACGCCGCACCGTAGGCCCCCAGCCCGAAATACGCCGCATGGCCGAAGGAGACCAAGCCCGCCGGTCCCATGAGAAATTGCAGGCTCGCGGCGAACAGCGCGTACACCAGGATGTCGATCAGAAGCACGATGGTGTAGGGCTGGGCGACGAACGGCATCACGGCCAGCGCGCCAGCGACGGCGAGCACAGCGATCTGCATGGCGCGCCCGGCCGCCGGCCGCTCCCGCGCGCCCGCGGCGATCCGTTGCGCTCCCTGCTGCCTGCCGAGCAGCCCCCACGGACGCATGACCAGCACGATCGCCATGACGATGAATTCGGCCACCAGCGTGAGTTTGGAGAGCGAGACGCTGTAACCCAGGAACCCGACCTGCCCGATGCCGACGCAGTACGCCTTGATCTCGCCGATGATGAACGCTGCCAGCGCTGCGCCCGGGATGCTGCCCATGCCGCCCACGACGACCACGACGAAGGCATCGGCGATCACGCCCATATCGAGGAACAGCTGCGCCGGTTCCCTGGGAATCTGCAGCGCTCCACCCAGGCCGGCAAGCGCCGAGCCGAGGGCGAATACCGCGGTGAAAAGCCACTTCTGGTTGACGCCCAGCGCGCCCGCCATTTCGCGGTCCTGCGTGGCTGCGCGCACCAGCGTGCCCCATCGTGTACGGTTGAGCAGCAGCCACAGCAGACCCAGCACCAGCGGGCCGATGAAGACCAGCGCAAGGTCATACTCCGGAAACGGCCTGCCCAGAATCTCCACCGAGCCGCCCAGTCCCGGCGCGCGCGGTCCGAGGAGATCTTCAGGACCCCAGGCCCAGAGCACATAATCCTTGATGACCAGCACGATGCCGAAGGTCGCCAGCAGTTGAAACATTTCGGGCGCATGGTAGATGCGCCGCAGCAGCAGGATTTCGATCAGCGCCCCCAGCGCTCCGACGACCATCGCCGCCACCAGTATGCCGCCCCAGAAGCCCGCCGGTCCCAGCCCGCCGCCTGCGCCGGCCCGGCTGATGATGCTATAGGCGACATAGATGCCCAGCATGTAGAACGACCCGTGCGCGAAGTTGACGATGCGCGTCACCCCGAAAATGAGCGACAGGCCCACTGCGACCAGGAACAGGGTCGAGGCGCCGGCCAGTCCGTTCAGGAATTGGATGACGAGGCTGGACACGATGTCCCTGGTCTCGATTGACTCAAGTATTGCAGGTGAAGAATTTGGGTTTATTAGGTCTCCCGATTTCCGGAAGTCGCAACTTCGCAACTTCCGGAAATCGGGAGATTAGGAAAAGCAAAATCGACCAGGTCTGGTTGGTTCCGGCTTGTCCGGTTTAGGGACGACATCGCGAGCCGAGCCATTGGGTTCAGGCTATGCCGGCTCGATGACTTCGGCGATCCGACTGCGCTACTGCGCAGGCCGCATCCTGCGGACTTCGTCGTCGCTCGGCATGAACTTCGCGCCATCGGCATAGCTGAAATCGGTCATCACGCCCCGTCCGTCCTTGAGCGCGGTTCTGCCCACGTAGGCGCCCATGGTGGACTGGTGATCGAGGGCGCGGTAGGTGATCTTTCCGAACGGCGAATCCACCTGCAGCCCTTCCATCGCCGCCACGAGCTTTTCCGAATCGAGGCTGCCCGCCCGCTTCATGGCCGCCACTGCGCTCGCCACCGTCGTATAGCCGACCACCGAACCCAGGCGCGGATGGTCGCCGTATTTCTTCTGGTAGGCATCAAGGAAGCGCTTGTGCTCCGGCGTGCCGATGGCATACCAGGGATAACCCGTGACGTACCAGCCGCTGGGCGCCTCATCCTTGAGCGGATCCAGGTATTCGGGCTCCCCGCCCAGCAGGTTGAACACCTCCCTCCCCTTGAACAGTCCGCGCGTATTGCCCTCGCGCACGAAGCGCGCCAGATCAGCGCCGAACAGCGAGGAGAAGATCGCGTCCGGCTTTGCATCGGCAAGCGCCTGCGCCACCGCCCCGCCATCGATCTTGCCGAGCGGCGCTGCCTGCTCCGCAACGAACTCGACATCCGGCTGCGCCTTTTTCAGGAGCGCCTTGAACGCCGCCGTTGCAGACTGGCCGTATTCGTAGTTCGGGTACACGATCGCCCAGCGTTTCTTCTTCAACCTGGCCGCCTCGGGAATCAGCATTGCCGTCTGCATGTAGGTCGACGCGCGCAGGCGGAAGGTATAGCGGTTGCCGCTCTGCCAGGTGATCTTGTCGGTGAGCGGCTCGGCGGCGATGAACAGGACCTTCTTCTGCCTGGCGAAATCCGCAACGGCCAGTCCGACGTTGGATGCGAACGTGCCCATCAGAAACTGCACGTTCTCCCGCGACAGCAACTCCTCGGCCACCCGCACCGCGTCCCCCGGGTTGCCGTTGTCATCGCGGGAAACGATCTCGATCTTGCGGCCGAACACGCCGCCGGAGGCGTTCGCCTGCTCCAGCGCAAGTTCCATCCCCTTCCTGTACGGATCGAGGAACGCGGGGAAGACCTTGTAGCTGTTCAGTTCGCCCAGCTTGATCGCGCCCTGGGCGAGCGCCTCGGCCGGCAGCAAGGCTGTCAACGCAAGGCCGGCGGCAACGAGGAAATGAACTCCGTTTCTTCTCATGACTCACTATCCGTCAGCAGGTGAATATTCCTCTGGCCCGGGTCTCGGGCATGCAGGACTATACCACCGCGCGGCTGCCGCCAATTGGCGCAACGGTTGCGTCGCACCGGCCTTGCCTGCGATGATGGAGCCCGCGAAAACATGTAGGAAACCACCATGTCCGGCGAATCCCAGTACGATCAGCGCGCCCGTTATGACGCGCTCATGGAAGTAGCGCGCAACCGAATGACCACGCGCCAGTTCGATCCGAACTATGTGGTACCCAGAGAGCACTACGAACTCATCCTCGAAGCCGCGCGACACGCCCCGTCCGGCGCCAATGCGCAGCCCTGGCACTACATCGTCATCACCAAGCCGGAAATCAAGAAGGCGATCGCCGACTACTTCGTCGAGGAACAGCGCCTTCGCGCCAGACTCAAGATGAAGTTCCCCACACCCAATTACCGCGGCCTGGAGACCGCGCCCGGCCTGATCGTCGTCGCTTCGGACTTCCGCTGGACGCGGGCGTTCCCCGTGCTTCTGGACGGATCGGACCTGGACCGCAAATACCACGAAAACGCCGAACGCATCCTGCTGCAGTCGGTGGCGGCATCCACCATGTCCGCTCATCTCGCGGCGGCGGCCCTCGGCTACAACGTCTGGTGGATTACTGCGATCGGCCAGGAGCACGCCCAAAGAGCGCTCAAGCCCCTGCTTGGCGTTCCCGACGAGTTGGCCGTCATCGATATCTTCTGTTTCGGCCCGGCCGCCAAGCCGCCTTACAAACGTTGGAAGAAGGACCTGAACCAGATCATGAACTGGGACCGCTTCGACATGGCCAACTACATGACCATCGAGCAGATCGACGCCTGGGTGAAGGATAAGCGCAGCCAGGTGATGTACCGGGACGAGTCCAAGGTCGATTGAACCTGCCCGGACATGAGTCGCGCATCCGGTGTCGCCGGGAAATGCCCGTACCGCAGCGAGACGGAAAACCGTTGCCGGACGGCTTGACGCTCGGGGAAAATTGTTGGAACATCAAACAAAATTTTTGCCCGTTGGGCGGTAACTGCATCCGCGAGGTTAAGCATGACCTACGTCGTCACCGAGAGCTGCATCAAATGCAAGTACACCGACTGCGTCGATGTCTGTCCCGTCGATTGCTTCAAGGAGGGGCCGAACATGCTGGTCATCGACCCCGACGAATGCATCGACTGCGCGGTCTGCGTTCCGGAGTGCCCGGTCAACGCGATTTACGCCGAAGATGACCTGCCGGCCGAGCAGAAGGCGTTCGTGGCGCTCAACGCCGAGTTGGCCAAGCAGTGGCCGACCATCACCGATACCAAGGGTCCGTTGCCCGAGGCCGAGGAATTCAAGGACATGAAGGGCAAGCTCAAGCATCTGCAGCGCTGACCCGCTGAGGTCAGCTGGAACTTCGCCCGGAGCGGTCAATGCCAGTCGTTCCGTGAGGGTATCGGCAGCGCCATCACCGGAATCCCCTCCTCGAGCAGTTCCTCCGTTTCCTGGCGCGAAGCGGTCCCCCGGATGCTCCGGTAAGGCACTTCGCGCTGATGGATCCGGCGCGCTTCGGCCGCGAACTCTGTGCCCACGTTGTCGGTGTTCATGAGCACATAATCGATGATTTCCTGAAGCTGGGGGTGCGGCGGCGTCCTCGCCGGCGCGGAGACCTGTTCCTCTCGCACCGCCGGCAGAACCTCTGAACCTGAGGTCCGAATCTTGGCCGTCGGCAGCTTCTCGATTTCGGAGCGGCCGCACGACGGGCACGACAGCAGTCCGCGGTCCTTTTGACCGTCGAAGTCATCGGCCGAGGCGAACCAGCCCTCAAAGCGGTGGTACTTGGGACAAATGAGTTCAAAAACAATCACTTTAACACCTCGCGTCCGTCATTCTACTCCGCCTCGTCCGGTCTGTCCGGTGACCCGATTTGCCCGACCCACCTACTCACCAACGGTTGCGCGGCGCAAAAGTTGAACGCATTTGCACTAAATGTTGCGTCAGATTCGGCGAATTCAATACCGGCAGGTCGCGCGAGCCAGCGGTGAACCATTCGATCCGACCTGATCGCAGATCCAGAGGCGGCTTCCGGACGCTGTTTGAGCAGAATCCGGGCCGACGAGCCGAAGATGTCCACGCGTTGAACCCCTGGCACCCTGCCGTGCGGATCGCGGCCGTGGCGATGATAGGCCTGATCAATATCTGGATGGACGCCGAAATCCAAATTGACTTCTTGCCCAAGCCACACGTGGCCGTCAGTCAGGCCAAGTTCGGGTAGGTCGCGCCGCTAATCCGCGTTGAGTAAAACGTCTGGATAATAGATTTATTATTTTTATAAAACAAACAGTTGC
>Ga0155954_1151_pt1 | contig 33772 bp, 37 predicted proteins | sample RifCSPlowO2_02_FD_107608 | JGI IMG/M metagenome (GOLD analysis project Ga0155954, IMG submission 107608) | Betaproteobacteria bacterium RIFCSPLOWO2_02_FULL_65_20
CGTTGAACCGGAAGTGGACGATGTCCCCGTCCTGCACCACGTACTCGCGCCCCTCCAGCCGGTACTTCCCGGCCTTCTTGGCCGCGGCCTCGCTGCCCAGTGCTATGAAATCGTCGTAAGCGATGACCTCGGCGCGGATGAAGCCCTTCTCGATGTCGGCGTGGACGGCGCCGGCGGCACGGGAGGCCGGGGTGCCGCGGCGGATGGTCCAGGCGCGGCACTCGTCCTCGCCCGTCGTGAGGAAGCTGACGAGCCCGAGGGCCTGGTAGAGCTCCCGGACCATGATGTCCAGGACCGGTTCGCGCACGCCGAGCATTTCGCGGAACTCCTTCCGCTCCTCCTCGGGCATGGCCTGGATCTCGCCCTCGGACTTGGCGCAACAGGCGAACGTCGGGACGCCGGCGACGGGCAGGCGGAAACGCGCCAGGACCTCGGCCGCCGGCTTCGGGATGTCATCCTCGCCCACGTTGACCACGGCCAGGATGGGACGCGCCGTAAGAAATGCGTAGGTCCGCAGTTCGGGACGGGCCGCGAGACTCGGATCTTCGTAGATGCGCTGGCTGTTATCGAGGATCTTGAGGCAGCGATCGAGTGCGTCGCGCTCCTCGCCCGGCATGCCGGGCTTGCCTTTCTTGTGCTCGAGTGCGTCGCGTTCGAGGCGCGTTTCGACCAGCATCAGGTCGGCCAGGATCATTTCGGACAGCAGCGCATCGACATCCGCGCGCGGGTCGTTCAGGCCCTCCTCATCGAAGGCGCGCACGACGAGCAGGAAGGCGTCCATCGGCTTGACCAGGTTCAGGAACCCGGCGTCCAGGGCCGACTTGTTCGCCTTTCTCTCGTCCTTGTGAGGGGTGTGCGCCTCGACGACCTCGATGACGGCGTGTGTCGTCTTCTTGGGCTGATACATTCCGGACAGCTTGTCGACGCGTGCGTCCGGAACCTTCACAGTGCCGAGCCTCATCCCCCCCTTCTCGCGGCCCGGCTCGGTGCCGGTCAGGGCCGCGAACAGGGATGTCTTGCCGCTCTGGGGCAGACCGACGAGTGCGACTTTCATTGGGTTCTCTTCTTCTACGATTCAATGACTGGCGAGTTCATGTGAACGCGCCTGATCGGGTCGAGCTAACGGGATTGCGCCCGTCAGCGCTCCCACACCGCCGGACATGCAGTTTGCCGCATCCGGCGGTTGAGCCAGTGGCCGCTTATGCAGTCTGCAAATCTCATGGTAGCCCAAGGTGTTGGCGAGGTACTGGCTGCCCAGGCCCTCGCCTTTCTGATGAGGAAGCAATCGGTACCCGTTACTTCCCATCCGGGCCCTCTTGCTCAGGCTTGGTATGAAGTTTGAGCATCGCCGCGTGCATGTCCCCTGCCAGCAGCAGCGGCGAGACCTCCAGGCAGCGCGCGATCGCCGATTCGATCAGTTCGCGTTCCGGCGCGGGCGGTGATGACAGCACATAATCGGCAACGACATTCTTATCCCCCGGATGGCCGATGCCGATGCGCAGCCGCCAGTAGTCCTGCGTTCCGAGCTGGTCCGCGACGTCCCTCAGGCCGTTGTGGCCGGCCACGCCGCCGCCGCGCTTGAGCTTGGTCACACCGGGAGCGAAATCGAGTTCGTCGTGCACGACCAGACATTCCTCTGGCTGGATCTTGTAGAACCGCGCCAGCGCGCCCACCGCCATTCCCGAGGCGTTCATGTAGGTCTGCGGCATCACGAACCAGATGTCGCTTCCGGCCAGACGCGCCTTCCCCGCCACGCCGTGGAACTTCGGCAGCGAGCGCATCTCCACTTTCTGCAGCGCAGCCAGGCGCGACACGAACCAGAAGCCGACATTGTGCCGGTCTCTTTCGTGTTTGCGGCCGGGGTTGCCCAGTCCGGCGATGAGTCGTATCGACATAAAAATAAAATGCGGATAAACAAAGGGCGCGGAGATCGCCGCCGCGCCCTTCGCGTGAGTTGACCTCGACCTTACTTCTTCTCGGTCTTCTCGGCTTTCTTCTCGCCCTTGCCGCCCTTTTTCTCTTCGACAGGCTCGCCCTCGGGCTTCGCCTGCTGCTTGACGGTCGGCACTTCCGACGCGGCCGGGGCTGCCTCTGCGGCCTCGCCGCCAACCGCTTCTTCCTCGGCAACAAGCACCTTCGGAATCTGCGCAGCCGCAACCGGCGGGTTTTCGGTTCCCTTCAGCGACAGTTCAACGCCCTTGGGAAGCGCCAGATCGCGCACGTGCATGGAGTGACCGACGGTAAGCTCGGAAAGGTCGACTTCGATGAACTCCGGCAGGTCCGCCGGCAGGCAGCGGATATCCAGCTCGTTCATGATGTGGCTCACGATGCCGCCGGAGACCTTCACCGCCGGGGAGATTTCGGCGTTCGCGAAGTGCAACGGCACCTTCATGTGAATCTTCTCGTCCGCCGATACGCGCTGAAAGTCGATGTGCTGAACCTGCAGCTTCCAGGGGTGCATGTTCACCGCTCGCAGCAGAACCGGCTCGGGCGCATTGTCCAGCGTCAGCGTCAGGATCGAGGCGTGAAACTTCTCGTTGCGCAGCTGGTGAAATAACCCGTTGTGGTCGATTTCTATCGTCACCGCGGGCTTCTTGCCCCCGTAGACGATGCCGGGAACCTTCCCGACCAGACGCAGACGGCGGCTCGCACCCGTGCCCTGCTGTTTGCGCGTTTGCGCGACTACTTCAATTGCCATTGTTGCCTCCAGATTGACCCCTCGTCGTTCAGACTCGGGGAATTGTCAAGGGGTCTGACCCTCGTTCCATTTGTCCCGCCCGCGACCAGGCAAGACCGCCTAAAGAACCTCTATCCCGTGACTTCTCGCTTCCTGCTCGATCCTTACTCGATGAACAGCGAGCTCACCGAATCTTCATTGCTGATGCGCAGGATCGTCTCAGCCAGCAGTCCCGCGACCGACAGCACCCGTATCTTCTTGCACGCCTGCGCATCCTTCCTGAGCGGGATCGAGTCGGTCACCACGACCTCGTCCAGGGCCGATTCCTCGATCCGCTGCACCGCGTTGCCCGAAAGCACCGGATGTGTGCAGTAGGCAACCACGCGCGTCGCGCCCTCTCTCTTCAACGCGTCAGCCGCTTTCACCAGCGTGCCTGCGGTATCGACGATGTCGTCCATGATCACGCAAGTACGCCCCTTCACGTCCCCGATGATGTTCATCACCTCGGAAACGTTGGCCTTCGGCCGCCGCTTGTCGATGATGGCGAGGTCGGACTCCAGGCGTTTCGCGATCGCACGCGCACGCACCACGCCGCCCACGTCCGGCGACACCACCAGCAGATTCTCGTAATGGTGCTTCCAGACGTCGCCCAGCAGGATCGGCGTCGCGTAGACGTTGTCCACCGGCACGTCGAAGAATCCCTGGATCTGATCGGCGTGCAGATCCATGGTCAGCACGCGGTCAACGCCGACCGCATGCAGCATGTTCGCCACGACCTTGGCCGAAATCGCCACCCTCGCCGAGCGCGGCCGCCGGTCCTGTCGCGCATAACCGAAGTAAGGTATCGCCGCGGTCACGCGCGCAGCCGACGCCCTCTTCAGCGCATCGACCATGAGCAGGATTTCGACCAGGTTGTCGTTGGTCGGTTGACAGGTCGACTGCAGCACGAAACAGTCCTTGCCGCGCACGTTCTCCAGCAGCTCGACCATGATCTCGCCGTCGGAGAACTTCGCCACCGACGCCTGCCCCAGCGGGATGTTGAGCCGCCGCACGAGTGCATGCGCAAGCAACGGGTTGGCGTTGCCGGTGAAGACCATCAGGCTTTCGTACGCCATCGTCTCAATCCCGTCTCAATACACCGCTGCTTCAATTACACCGAAAACACTGGCGCAACTGATACCTGGCTGGGGAGGAAGGATTCGAACCTTCGCATGTCGGAATCAAAATCCGATGCCTTAACCAGCTTGGCGACTCCCCAAACACTCACTTTCGGCCAACTTACCACTGTCTAACCCTGGGTCAACTCCGCCGCCAAAGGATGCTCTTCGAGCCCGCGTGCCACGAACCCGCACATTTCCGGGGGCAATCCAGACACCACCGCGCGCGCCTGCACCTCGGTGGCAAACTCGGCGTATACACAGGCGCCGGAACCACTCATCCGCGCGTCCCCGAAGGCCCTCAACCAAGCCAGATAGGCCGCCACCACAGGGTAGCGCGTGCATACGACGGGCTCCAAATCGTTGTGCCCAAAGCCCGCGGAAAAGCTTGATATTGTGATGGTTTTTGTATCGCGTGTCAATTCAGCTGCGGCGAAAATCTCCTGCGTCGGCACCGATACCGGGGGCACCAGAACGACATACCAGGCCGGAGGCAGAACCACCGGCTCGAGCCGCTCGCCGACCCCCTCACCAAAAGCGTTTTCCCCGCACAGGAAGAACGGCACGTCGGCGCCGAGCACCAGGCCCAGTTCTGCCAGACGTTGCCGCGACAGCCCCAGATTCCAGAGGCGATTGAGCGCGATCAGCGTGGTGGCAGCGTCCGAACTGCCGCCGCCGAGACCCCCGCCGATCGGAACGGCTTTCGCGATCGAGATATCCACACCCCGGCGGCACCCCGTTTCCCGTTGAAGCAGCCGCGCGGCGCGCACGCACAGCTCGTCTCCCTCCTCAACCCCGGGAAGCGGCTGCGCCAGGCGCACCTCGGGGTCCAGCCGGGGGCCGTACCGAAGCCGGTCGCAGCAGTCGATCAGCCGGAAAACGGTCTGCAGCAGATGGTAGCCGTCCGCACGCCTGCCCACCACGTGCAGAAAGAGGTTGAGCTTGGCCGGCGCCGGCCACACCCGGTCCCACGGGTTCAAGGCTTCCCCCCGAGGCTCACGGCGCCACCCATTGGTCCACCACCAGCCGGATCTCCAGGTCCGCGCGCGAGATGCGCAGCTTCGACGGGCGCGCGCCGTCGTATTCCTGGTATTCGACCCGCCAATCGTCCTGTCTCAGCTCCGACAGGCGAGATTGCGCATCGCGTGTGAACTGCGCGGGGCGCGCCGGATCTGCCCGGCCCTGCACCCAGTCCGGCAATCCCGTGAGCGGCAGGCGCCAGCCGAGCACCCGCTCGGTCAGCGACTCGGCGTCCGATGCGCCGTACTCCTTCTGATCGGCCGTCACGAGCTTGATTTCGCCATCACGGCGCGTAATCCGCGCGATGCCTTGGCCGAGCGCCGAGGTGATAAACAGGTCGTCTGCCGCGGGGCTGTGCCGCCACGCGATTCGCCCGCTCGCTCCGTCGCTCCCGTAGCGCACCGCGACCCGGCCGGCAAGCTCGAATCCGTCACGCGCGATCCCGGCGCCTCGCTCCACGGGAAGCGAGGCGCATCCGGCGAGCAGCGCCGACAGGAGGACTGTGACTGACCCAATTCGATGCACGGGGACGGGTGCGGCGCGCCGGAGGCTAAACGTAGGGACGCCTCTCAGCGCTAGCGCTTCTTCAGCCTCTGGATGGTGTTGTTGAGCGTCTCGTTGTCGGGATATTTCTTCACCGCGTCGCCCAGGATCTTCTCGGCCTCGGCGCGTCTGCCCGATGCCCAGAGCACCTCGCCCAGATGGGCGGCGATCTCGGGATCGGCGCGGCGGCTGAAGGCGCGCTGCAGGTATTTCACCGCCTCCTCGAGATTGCCCAGACGGTAGAGCACCCAACCCATGCTGTCGACGATGAAAGAGTCCTCCGGCGCGAGCTTCAGCGCTTTTTCGATCAACTGGCGCGCTTCGTCCAGGCGCAGGTTGCGGTCGGCGTACGTATAGCCGAGCGCGTTGTACGCGTGCGCGTGGTCCGGCCTGAGCTCGATCAGCCTCTTCAGGCTGGATTCCAGGACGTCGAAGCGCTCGATCTTCTCCGCGAGCATGGCGTAGTCGTAAAGCAGATCGGGGTTTTCCGGCAACCCTTGGAGCGCACGCTCGACCAGTTCGAACGCCTCCTTGGTCTGGTTGGCGTCGCGAAGTATCTGCGCCTCGGCAAGAACGAGTTGGACGCGCTGCTGATTGCCGCTTGCGCTCTGCTGCTGAAGATGAGCGCGTGCCTCGGCGAGCCGGCCCTGTTTGGCCAAGACCTGGGCATAGCGGATCTGCGCGGGCAGGTACTGCTCGCCTGGGCCGACTTCGGCGTAGCGGCGCAGCGCCTCGGAATAGTTCTTCTGCTCCTCGGCAATCTGGCCCAGATACAGCCTGACGGTTGCCTTGTCCGCGTAATCGAGCTCGAGCAGACGCTTCAGATTGGATTCGGCTGGCCCGTAGTCCGACAACTGCAGCGAGAGCAGGGCAACCGCGTAGATCACGTCGGTATTGGCGGGAAAATCGGCAATCAGTTTCTGGAACTCGCTGCGCGCCTCCGCATAGCGCCGGTCCGCCACCAGGGCCCGCGCATAGGCGAGGCGCACCTCGCGCGAATTCGGATAGCGCTGCAAATAGCGCGACAGGCGTTCGAGCCCCGCGGCACCCGAATCGGCGCCGGACTGCAGCGACCGCGCCTCCAGGAGCACTGCGGCTTCCCAGTCGGGCTTGAGTTCCTGCGCCCGGCGTATCGCCTTCAGCGCAAGGTCTCGCTGGTCGGCGTTGGCCGCGGCCTGCGCCAGCGCGTAATGTGCCTGGGCAAGCTGGGGATAATCCTCCGTCAGGCGCTGAACCAGATCCAGCGCCGCCGATTTGTCCTTGGCACTCGCCAGCGTGCGGTTGAGCTGCATGAAACCCTCACCGGCACCCTCGCCCGCAGCAGCAAGCAGCTTCCTCGCGTATGGGAGCGCCTCCTCGAACCGACCCGCGCTCGTCAGCAACCCTGAGAGTGCCTGTAGAGGGCGCTGCGAATTGGGCTCGGTTTCGTGCCACACTATGGCAGCCTCTATCGCAGCGTTGCCCATGCGCGCGAACACGGCGATTTCGGTTGCGCGGCGGGCGATCCGCGGGTCGCGGGTGCGTTTGGCCAGGTCGACATAGGCCTGCGCGGCGAGCCCGACGTTGCCGCGCTGCGCGGCGATCTCCGCAAGCAAGAACTCGTACAGGACGGTATCGGAGAGGTCCTGCTTGGGCAGTTCCGACTCGGGCTCCGGTGCCGGCGGGGATGCCGGCGTGGGCTCGGCGGGCGCAGGCGCCGTCTGGGCCGCCGCCGGTACGGACTGCGGTGCCTGCGCTCTCGGCGCCTGCTGCGCGCATCCCGCGAGCGCCACCACCACGGCCGCAAGCATCGCGGTGCGACGCGTTGCGGCGGGCCGGAAACGGGAAACGCCGGGCTGAAACATGCGGGGGGGGCTGACCGGACTGACCGGGCTCACTATTGCGAGGCCCACAGTTTAGGTATATTTGCCGGGCCCGACAAGAACAATAACTCCCCCTTTTCACTGGATATTTCCGATGCCGGAACTGCCCGAAGTCGAGATCACGCGCCGCGGTATCGCGTCCTTCGTCGAGGGGCGAATCGTGACCGGGGTCGTGGTCCGCGAACGGCGTCTGCGCTGGCCGGTGCCGAGTGACCTTGCGCAGCGCCTGCGCGGCCTCACGGTGCGACGCGTGCTACGGCGCGGCAAATACCTGCTGCTGGACTGCGGTGCGGGCTGGCTGATCGTGCATCTGGGCATGTCCGGAAGCCTGCGCATCACCGAACCCGGCGCGAAACTCAAACCGCACGAGCACATCGATCTGGTGTTCGGCCGCATCGCGCTGAGGATGCGTGATCCGCGCCGATTCGGCGCCGTCCTGTGGACATCGGGCGACCCCGCCGCGCATCCGCTCATCGCTCGCCTCGGTGTGGAACCCCTGTCGCCGGCATTCTCGGGCGCGTGGCTCCACGCAGCGACGCGGCACCGCCGCAGCGCCATCAAGCCGCTGCTGATGAACGCGGCAATCGTTGTCGGCGTCGGCAACATTTATGCAAACGAGGCATTGTTTCGCGCCGGAATATCGCCACGGGCGCCGGCCGCCCGGCTATCCCTTGCCCGCTGCGACAAACTCGCGCGGGCGGTGGTCGAGACCTTGAACGCGGCCATCGCCGCCGGGGGATCGAGCCTGCGGGACTTTGTCCACAGTGACGGCGGCTCCGGCTGGTTCCAGCAGCACTATTTCGTCTATGACCGCACGGGGCTCCCGTGCCGCGCGTGCGGCACGCCGATACGCGTCGTGCGGCTCGGGCAGCGCTCGACATTCTGGTGCCCCCGCTGCCAGAGATGAACCCGCCCTCACAGCGCACATTGGCGGGGCCGGCGGTCATTGCGTTGTGCTAGAGTAGCCCGAGCTTCGCGGTTGAGCTCCACCACCGATCGCGGCAGACCGATCATGGCTAATTCAAGCCTCATTCATGAATTCCGGGCATACGGCGCCTGGCGAGCCGCACTCTGCCAGCGCATCGACGCGTATCGCCGCTGGCTGACCGGGAACGATCTGGGCGACGCGCAGGCCGATCTCCGGCTGCAGCAACTGGTCGAACGGCTCGCCGAAGACCGGCTCGTCGTAGCGTTCGTCGCAGAGCACTTGAACGGCAAATCGGAACTCATCAACGCGATCTTCTTTGCCGACGGCAGCCGCCCGCTTCTGCCCCCGATCGCGGCCGGTACCCCGACGCGCACGATTTGCCCGACAGAACTGCTCTACGACCGCGGCAAACCGCCGCGCATCGAACTGCTCCCGATCGAGACGCGGGCAACCCGCGCCTCGAGCACCGAGTTCAAGCGTTTTCCCGAGGAATGGCGCGTGATCCCGTTGGACACCCAGTCTGCCGATACCATGTTGCGCGCATACACGCACGTGAACCAGACCAAGCGCGTGCCGGCCGAGGACGCTCGGCGCTACGGCCTGTGGCATCCGGGAGCATCCGGCAACAGCGCGCCTTCCGGGGACGGCACCGTCGAAGTGCCCTGCTGGCGCCATGCGGTCATCAACTTTCCGCACCCGCTTCTCGAACAGGGTCTGGTGATCCTCGACACCCCCGGGCTGAACAACATCGGAGCCGATCTCGAACTGACTCTTTCCACGCTGCCCAACGCGCACGCGGTCCTGCTCGTCGCCGCCGCCGACGCGGGGATTACGAGCGGTGATCTTGCGCTATGGCGCGAGCAGATCGTACCCCGCCGCGGGCGCTTCGCCGTGCTGAACAAGATCGACGGCCTATGGGATGATCTCGGAAGCGATGCGCAGACCGGCGTCGGGATCGCGGAGCAGATCGACGATTGTTCGCGCCTGCTCGAACTCGATGCTGCACGCGTGTTCCCCGTGTCGGCGCAAAGAGGCCTGCTCGCCAAGATCAGCGGCGACGACGCGCTGCTCGCCAGGAGCGGCCTGCCCCAGCTCGAACATGCGCTTGCCACCGAGCTGATACCGGCCAGACACGAGATCATGGGTGCGCTGGTCCGTGCCGAGATCCAGAACATGACGAACGCGACACGTTCACGCCTGGAGGCGCGACGCCGCAACGTCCTCGATCAACTGCAGAAGCTCGAATACCTGCGCGGCAAGAACCGAAGCATGATCGGCGTGATGATGCAGAAGGTCGGCTCGGAGAAGGAAAGTTTCGCGCGCGAGCTGGCCAGCTATCAGGCGCTGCGCGGCGTGTTATCCGCGCACACGGACCGGATGTATACGCACCTTGGCATGGATGCCCTCTCCGACGACTGGCGGCGCGCCAGCGAGGAGATGCGCCGGAGCATCTTCACGCCCGGGGTGCGCTCGGCCATGACCCGGTTCTTCCGCAATGTGCGCACCGGCCTGGAGCACTCGGCCGAGCAGGTGGCGGAAATCTCCACACTGATGGCCGCGATGTACCGCAAGTTCAGCGATGAGCATGGTCTGCGTCTGACCGCACCGCCGCCGTTCTCGATGCTGAGGTACCTGAAGGAGATCGATCGCCTGGAGAAGACCTACCAGCGCCGTTTCAACACGCTGGTGGCGATGCTCACCACCGAGAAACTGACCTTGATGCAGAAGTTCTTCGAGACCCTCGCGAGCCAGGTGAAGCGTTGCTACGGGTACGCGAACCGCGAAGCCGACCTGTGGTTGCAGGCGATCATGGCGCCGATGGACACGCAGGTGAGGGAACACCAGATGCAACTCCGGCGTCGCCTGGAATCCATCAAGCGCATCCACCAGGCTACCGACACCCTGGAGGATCGCATCGAGGAGCTGCTCGCCGTCGAGCGCGGAGTGCGCTCCCAGCTCGATGCGCTGGAGAAGCGTTGCACCACGCTCGAAGAAGCCCTCGAATTCCGCGCAGTCCCGCTCGCGCAAGCCGCCTAGGAAGGCCTTGGTTCCGCAGTCAGGCGGGCGTACTTGTCCTTCAGTTCGTTCCCGGTTTCCCGGTGCTGCGGATCGAGAATGATGCAGTCGACCGGACACACCTCGACGCATTGGGGTACGTCGAAATGCCCGACGCACTCGGTGCAGCGCCGGGGGTCGATGACGTAGATTTCCACGCCCTGCGAAATCGCGCCGTTGGGGCACTCGGGCTCGCAGACGTCGCAATTGATGCACTCGTCGGTAATGAGCAACGCCACGACGGGGTCCGCTAGCCTTCCAGTTCCTTCACTCGCGCGGCCATTCGCGCCTGCACTGCAGGGTGTACGAACTTGCTCACGTCGCCGCCCAGGCTGGCGATCTCGCGCACGATGGTGGCCGAGATGAACATGTACTGCTCGGCCGGCGTCAGAAAGACCGTCTCGACATCGGGAATGAGGCTGCGGTTCATCCCAGCCATCTGGAACTCGTACTCGAAGTCCGACACCGCGCGCAGGCCGCGCAGGATCACGCGCGCATGCTCCCCCAGCACAAAATCGCGCAGCAGCCCGCTGAAACCCCGGACCTCGACATTGGCGTACGGCGCGAGGACCTCGCGCGCCATCTCGACGCGCTCTGCGAGCGTGAAGAACGGTCCCTTGCCGCGGCTGGCCGCCACCCCCACGACGACGCGGTCGAACAGTTCAGAGGCCCGACGCACGAGATCTTCGTGCCCGCGCGTCATGGGATCAAACGACCCCGGATATACCGCCTTGATCATCCCGTTTCCTTCCAAGCAGGTGGTAATGGACGGCACCCGCATGACCGTGCTTCAGCATTTCGAGCCCCCGTTGCCCCGCGAACGCCGCGTCGCATTCGAGGTATACGAACCCCCTGTCCGACAGCCGCTCGAGCAGGCGCAGCCACAGGCGCTCTGGAATGCCCTCGCCGAACGGCGGATCGAGGAACACGACATCAAACCCCGGCGACCCCGGCGACCCCGGCGACCCCGGCGACCCCGGCGCGCGCGTAAGGAATTCTAGCGCATCGCCGGACACGATATTCAATCCCCGCGCCCCCAGCAGCGCTGCATTGTCCTGCAGCGCTCGCCAGGCGCGCGGCGCGCGCTCCACCATTGTCACCGAGGCCGCCCCGCGTGAAAGCGCTTCGAAGCCGAGCGCGCCCGAACCGGCGTACAGGTCCAGGCAGTGCCGGCCGGTCAGGTCCTGGCCGAGCCAGTTGAACAGGGTCTCACGCACGCGGTCCGGCGTCGGGCGAAGCCCTGGCAGATCGGGGAACACGATCGTCCGGCTGCGCCACAGCCCGCCGATGATGCGCACCCGGTTGGGGCGCCGCGAAACGGCCACGGTGGCCGACGTGGCACTACGCCCGCGCACCGGCATTCACCGAGGCAAGCCTGACCGCGAGCGCAGGCGCAAGGAACTTCATCGAGGGGAAGCTGATAGAATCGCGCCGCCATCATAGCGTGAATTTCCGACCACCTTCATTCTTTCCATGCTCGGGCTATTCAAGAGAAACGAGGCCGGATCCAAGCCCGGCTGGCTCGAACGCCTCAAGGCAGGTCTGGCGAAGACACGCTCGCAACTCGGCGGCCTGTTCGTCGGGCGGCGGATCGACCAGGCGCTGTTTGATGACATCGAGGCGGCGCTGCTGTCGGCCGATGCGGGGGTGGCGGCGACGCAACATTTGACAGCAGCGCTTCGCGCGCGCGCCAAGAAACTCGGACTGGAGAGCGCCGAGCAGTTGAAGGCCGAGTTGCATGCCCTGATGGTCGAGATGCTTTCGCCGCTTGAGACGACGGTCGATTGTGCCGCGCACCGGCCATTCATCATCATGATCGCCGGCGTCAACGGCGCAGGCAAGACCACCTCGATCGGAAAGCTCGCCCACCTGTTTCAGCGCCAGGGGCATTCGGTGCTGCTTGCCGCCGGCGATACCTTCCGGGCGGCCGCGCGCGAGCAGCTCGCGGCCTGGGGCGAGAAGAACGGCGTCACGGTGATATCGCAGCAGTCCGGCGATCCCGCCGCAGTGATCTTCGATGCGATCCAGGCGGCGCGGGCGCGAGGCATCGGCGTCGTGCTTGCCGACACGGCTGGCCGCCTGCCCACGCAACTGCACCTGATGGACGAAGTCAGGAAGATCAAGCGCGTCATCGCCAAGGCGGACAGCCAGGCGCCGCATGCGGCGTGGCTCGTGCTCGACGCGAACACCGGCCAGAACGCTGTCAGCCAGGTGCGCGCATTCGACGATGCGATCGGACTGACCGGGCTCATCCTGACCAAGCTCGACGGCACCGCCAAAGGGGGCGTGGTCGCTGCCATCGCGCTGGCGCGATCCAATCCGGCGATGGCGCGATCCAATCCGGCGATGGCGCGATCCGGTGACGCGCATCTCGGTTCGAAAGACGCCGCGCAGAAGCCCATCCCCATCGCTTACATCGGCGTCGGCGAAGGCCTGGACGATCTGCGGCCGTTCGATGCCAGCGAATTCGTGTCTGCACTGCTCGACTAGCTTGGAAACGGACATCATCAGCTTCAGCCGGGTGTACAAGCGCTACCCCGGTGGCTACGAGGCCCTGAAGGACGTCAACTTCACCGTCGCGCCGGGGGAAATGGTCTTCATTACCGGGCATTCCGGCGCGGGGAAAAGCACACTGCTCAAGCTCATTGCGGCGATCGAGCGGGCGACCTCGGGCACGGTACTCGTTGCGGGTCAGAACGTGTCCTCGATACGCCGCCCGGCGATCCCCTTCCTGCGGCGCAACCTCGGCCTCATTTTCCAGGACCAGAAGCTGCTCTATGACCGCAGCGCATTCGACAATGTGATGCTGCCGCTCGTGGTCACGGGCCACTCCTGGCGCGACGCGGCGCGACGCGCCCGCGCCGCGCTCGACAAGGTCGGACTCCTGGATCGGGAGCGCGCCTACCCGATCGCGCTCTCCGGCGGCGAACAGCAGCGCCTGTGCATCGCGCGCGCAGTGGTCAACCGGCCGAACATCCTCATCGCGGACGAGCCGACCGCGAGCCTGGACGCCGAATACGCGGACGCAATCATCGCCATGTTCCGCTCGTTCAACCAGGTCGGCGTCACAGTACTGATATCCACTCACGATGACCGTCCGATCCGCAAGCTCAATCCGCGCGTGCTCACGCTGCACCATGGGAGCTTGGCGTGAGGGCCTGGCTGCGCCATCACGCGCTGAGTTTCGGGCAAACAATGCGGCGGCTTGCCGCGAGCCCGTTTGCCTCGCTGCTGAACGCGCTGGTCATCGGGATCGCGCTTGCCCTGCCCTTGGGCGGCTACGTGCTTCTCGCGAACCTGCAGCAGTTCGCACGCGGGCTTGCCACCGATGGCCAGATCAGCGTGTTTCTCGCACCCGAGGCCTCCAAGTCCGATATCGCGGAGATCGACCGACGGCTGCGCGGGACGCCGGGCGCAGCAAGGGTAGAGTTCGTGGGCCGCGAACAGGCGCTTGCCGGGCTCAAGCGCGCGCCCGGAATGGCCGAGGTGATGGCAACCCTGCGCGATAACCCGTTGCCGGACGCTTTCGTCGTGACCCTTGCGGCGAGCGAACCCGAACTCTCGCGGCGCCTGGAGCAGGAAATCAAGGGCTTTCCGAGGGTAGCTCACGTCCAGGCCGACTCCGCCTGGGTGCAGCGGGTCAGCGGCCTGCTCCGATTCGGTCGCACGGCCGTGGCGCTTATGGCCACACTGCTCAGCTTTGCGTTGGTGGCCGTTACCTTCAATACCATCCGGCTCCAGATCATGACCCAGCGCGACGAAATCGAAGTCTCGAAGCTGATCGGTGCCACCAACGCCTACATCCGCAGGCCGTTCTTCTACCTGGGCGCCTTTCAGGGAATGTTGGGAGGGCTGGCTGCCTGCGTCATCGTCGATCTGGCGATCGTCGTGCTCAACCGCGACCTCGCCGGACTGGCGACACTGTATGGGTCCGACTGGATACTTCAGCTGCTTGGTTTGACTGACGGCCTTGCCGTCCTGGCATTCGCCGCTGCGCTCGGATGGCTTGGCACATTTGTGTCAGTAAGCAAGCACTTATACAAAATCGAGCCCCGGTAGAGGCATTGTAGAAAATACGCAGGCCCTGGCGGATCCGCAGTTCTCCGAAACTATTTCGTCTATTAGCACTCCAACTCGTCGAGTGCTAAAATAGAACCATGGTTTAGCGGGGCCGGAAATCGGCCGGCGTTTGATACGAACGGAGCGAAAAAGAGCTATGAGCAACGTTTTTACATTGCCGGTTCCATCGGCGGTCGGCAGCCTGGATAGCTATGTGCAGGCGGTGAACAGGTTTCCGCTGCTTTCGGCCGACCAGGAAACAAGGCTCGCGCGCAGATTCCGCGAAGAGCAAGACATCGGGTCGGCGCATCAGTTGGTGTTGTCCCATCTGCGCGTCGTGGTTTCCATCGCGCGCGGGTACATGGGATACGGGCTTCCCCACGCGGACCTGATCCAGGAAGGCAATATCGGCCTCATGAAGGCGGTCAAGCACTTCGACCCGGACCGTGGCGTGCGCCTGGTGTCGTTCGCGATCCACTGGATCAAGGCGGAGATTCACGAATTCGTGCTGCGCAACTGGAGGCTGGTCAAGGTTGCGACGACCAAGGCGCAGCGCAAGCTGTTCTTCAATCTGCGCAGCATGAAACCCGGTCTGGGTTCCCTCACGCCCGCCGAGATCAAGTCGGTCGCCTGTCAGCTCGGCGTAAAGCAGGAGGACGTGGTCGAGATGGAAACCCGGCTCGGCGGACAGGACATCACGCTGGAAGGCGGCAGCGACGATGAGGATGACCATTTCGCGCCCATCGCCTACCTCCGCGACGCGGGCGCAGAGCCTTCGCAGGTTCTGGAAGCAGACCAGAACGAACGGCTGCGCGCCAGCGGGCTGGAGACTGCGCTGGCGAGCCTGGACGCGCGCAGCCGACGCATCATCGAAGCGCGATGGCTACGCGAAAAGGACGCGGCGACGCTGCACGACCTCGCCCGGGAGTTTGGCGTTTCGGCCGAGCGCATCCGCCAGATCGAAGCCAAGGCCTTGGTCAAGATGAAAGGCATGATGCCCTCTGCCTGAGGGCAGTTCCTTCATCAAGCGCCGTTCGAGTCCTGAGTCGGCCCTTCTTCAGCCGCCCTTGAGCAGGGTCCGTATGTCGGCCGCGAGAGTGCCGGCCTGACCGTGACGTGCGAACAGGCGTATGCGCCCCTTGGGGTCGAATACGTAGCTGCCGGTGGTATGGTCGACCGAGTAGTTGTCGGGTCTGGAGCCCGGCACCTTCTGGTAGAACACCTTGAATTCCTTCGCCGTCCTGGCGGTCTGCTCCTGGTCGCCGTACAAGCCGAGGAAATCCGGCTGGAAAGCGGGCACGTACTGCGCCAGCAGCTCCCGCGTGTCCCGCTCGGGATCCACCGTGACGAAAAGAACCTGGACACGCTTGCCGTCCTCGCCGAGCTGCTCGACGACCGATTTCAGTTCTGCCAGCGTGGTGGGGCAGACATCCGGGCACCGAACGTAGCCGAAGAACACCACGACGACCTTGCCCCGGAAATCGGCGAGCGTCCTGGGCTTGCCCGTATGGTCGGTCAGCGAGAATTCGCGCCCCCATTCGGCGCCGGTAATGTCCGCGTTCTTGAAGGTCGGCCCCGACGCTCCGCAGCCTGCAATCAGCAGCGCAGCAAAGACGGCTGCGAGAAGGCGCACCCTAGAACCGCAGGTAGTGATCCACGAGCAGCGCCGCGAACAGCACCGACAGGTAGGCGATCGAGAACCGGAACGTACGCCGCGCCAGCGCGTCGCTGTAGTCCAGGTGAAGCAGCACGGCGTAGCGCAGGAACATTCCCCCCAGGACCACGGCAGCTGCAAGATAGATCCAGCCGCTCATGCCGTAGGCGAACGGGAACAGGCTGCAGGCGAACAGAATCAACGTATAGAGCAGCACATGCAGCACGGTGAATCTGCGGCCGTGGGTCACCGGCAGCATCGGCAGGCCGGCACGCGCGTAATCCTCGGTGCGATACAAGGCGAGCGACCAGAAATGCGGCGGCGTCCAGGCGAAAATGATCAGAAACAGCAGCAGCGCCTCGGGCGTGACCTCTCCGGCGACCGCGGCCCAGCCGAGCACCGGCGGCATCGCGCCGGAGGCGCCCCCGATCACGATATTCTGCGGCGTGAGCGGCTTGAGCAACACCGTGTACACGATCGCATAACCGACGAAGGTGCCGAACGTGAGCCACATCGTCAGCGGATTGACGAAGTGATACAGAATCCACAGCCCGACGCCGCCCAGCACGCCCGCGAACACCAGGGTCTGCAGCGAGCTGAGCTCGCCGCGGGGCAGCGGCCGCGCGCGCGTGCGCATCATCACCGCATCGATGGTCTGCTCCAGCAGGCAGTTGACGGCCGCAGCAGCACCGGCCACCAGCCATATTCCTGCAGTCGCCGCGGCCAGCAACCCGGGGGGCACCATGCCCGGGGTCGCGAGAAACATGCCGATCACCGCGCAGAACACGATCAGCGCAACCACCCGCGGCTTGGTCAGCTGGTAGAACTGACGCAGGCGGTCGCCGTTGATGAGGTCGAGGGCCAGTTGCATGGATAGTCGCGCGCGGGATCGGATCGTTGAGGGGCGCGTATGGTATCACAGCCGGCACGCCCTGTGAGGCGGCCCGGACTGTTGAATGGCGCGGCACGGCACCGTTGCCCTGTCGGCCAACAGTGCCGCCTATTCGGAATGCGGTCCCGTCTACTGGATCGTCACTCGCTTGGTGCTTGCAGCCGCTTTTTTCGGCAGCACGAGTTCGAGCACGCCGTCGCTGTACTTGGCACTCGCCTTCGACTGGTCCACTTCCTGGCCAAGCCGGAAGCTGCGGGACACCTTGCCGAAGTAACGCTCGCTGTGAATGATGCGCTCGCCTTCCTTGACATCCTTCTCGGCGCGGCTTTCGGCGGAGATCGAAACCACGTCGCCTTCGATGTCGACCTGGATGTCCTCCTTCTTGACACCGGGAACCTCGGCCAGCACCCTGTACTCGCCGTCTTTCTCGGCAACGTCGATCTTCAGCCGCCGCGCGGTCTCGCCCGGCTCGACCGCGGCGATCGGACGCACCAAAAAGCCCCTCATCAGATCGTCCAAGACGTCTCCAAAGGGATCGTAACGGGTAATGTTCGCCATTTGCGCTCTCCATGTTCTGTCGGGCAAAGCGCCCGCATACCCACTAGATGGGGAAGGCCGGCGAAGTTTCAAGTGGGGTTGCAACGTCCCGGGGGCACGCCCAGAATCCGGGGAGAGAGGACAACCGTGACCGATCAAGACCGGACCCGCCCGATTGAAACCGCAGCGGCGCGCCCCGAGATAGGCTGTTCAGACTGCGCGCGCTGCGGCGCGGCGTTCCAATGCGGGGCCGGGGAGAGATCCTGCTGGTGCGCGGCGTATCCGCACCTGATGCCGGTGCCGCAAGGCGACCGTGCCTGCTACTGCCCGGCCTGCCTTGCCGAGATGACCGCGCACCCGGCCGTGGGTCGCTAGAGCTTCGCTTCAGCGCTGGTGCGCGGGCGCTGCAGCATCGCGCACCTCGGCGTTGACCTCAACGGTCGAAACCGTCTTGTCCCTGTCCTCGATCTTGAGCTTGAGCGGCACGCTGTCGCCCTTCTTCAACGGCTTCTTCAGATCGATCAGCATCACGTGATAGCCGCCGGGCTTGAGCTCGACGGTCCTGCCCGCGGGAAGCTCGAGCCTGGGCACGGCGCTCATTCTCATCACGTTCTTGTCCATGCGCATATGGTGGACTTCAGCCATCCCCGCGACCGGGCTCTCGACCCCGACCAGGCTGCCGTCCTTCGCGCTTTTCAACTGCATGTAGACGCCGGTCGTCTTCTGTGCCGCGACGGTGCCCCGCGCCCAGGCAGATTTCACTTCCACCTGCGCCCACGCGGACACGCTGGCGGCGGCGGTCGCGCAGACCAGAATCAGTATCCCTCGGAACCCCATCATGCTTGCACTCCCATTCGCGTGACGGCCGCAGTGAGGACGGCAGCGCGCAATCATAGTACGTAGCGCGCCAGATCCTCGCTCGCGGCGAGGTCCTTGAGCTTCGCATCGACGTATGCAGCGTCGATGGTGAGCGACTCCTTGCCGCTTTTGCCCGCGTCGAACGATATCTCCTCGAGCAGTTTTTCCATCACGGTGTAGAGCCGCCGCGCGCCGATGTTCTCCGTCTTGTCATTGACTGCGTGCGCGATCTCGGCCAGGCGGCGGATACCCTCCGGCCTGAATGTGAGTTCGACCCCTTCGGTGGCGAGCAGCGCCTGGTACTGGCGCGTGAGGCAGGCATCGGTGCCGGTGAGAATCCGCTCGAAATCCCCAACCGAGAGCGAATCGAGCTCGACGCGTATCGGAAGGCGTCCCTGCAGTTCGGGGATCAGGTCCGAGGGCTTCGCGAGATGGAATGCCCCGCTTGCGATGAACAGGATATGGTCGGTCTTCACCATCCCGTACTTGGTCGAGACCGTCGTTCCCTCGATGAGCGGCAGCAGATCGCGCTGCACGCCCTGACGCGATACGTCGGCCCCCGCCACCTCGCTGCGGGAGGCTATCTTGTCGATCTCGTCGATGAACACGATGCCGTTCTGCTCGGCGTTGGTGAGCGCCTTGCTGCGCAGGTCCTCGTCGTTCACCAGGCGGGCCGCCTCCTCCTCGGTGAGCATTTTCATCGCCTCGCGGATCTTGAGTTTCCTCGGCTTCTTGCGCGCACCGCCGAGGTTCTGGAACATCCCCTGGATCTGCTGCGTCAACTCCTCCATCCCGGGCGGCGCAAATATCTCCATCTGCGCCTGGGGGGCCGCAACCTCGATCTCGATCTCCTTGTCGTCGAGCTCGCCCTCGCGCAGCTTCTTCCTGAATTTCTGGCGCGCTGAGGAATCCTCCGGCGCTGGCGCCCCGGCCGTCAAGCCAACTTCGCGGGCCGGCGGCAGCAGCGCATCGAGCACGCGATCCTCGGCCGCATCCGCGGCGCGTTGTTTCACCTTGCGCATGGCCGCGTCGCGCGTGTCCTTCACGCTGATCTCGACCAGGTCCCGCACGATGGTGTCGACATCGCGCCCGACGTAACCGACCTCGGTGAACTTGGTGGCCTCCACCTTGATGAAAGGCGCTTCGGCAAGCCGCGCCAGCCTGCGCGCGATCTCGGTCTTCCCCACGCCGGTAGGGCCGATCATGAGGATGTTCTTCGGCGTGATCTCCTGGCGCAGCGGCTCGGCCACCTGCTGGCGCCGCCAGCGGTTGCGCAGCGCGATCGCCACCGCGCGCTTGGCGCGGTCCTGGCCGACGATGTTCTTGTCCAGCTCGTGGACGATTTCCTGGGGGGTCATCTGTGACATGGAGGACAAGAGGGACATGGTTCGACTTCCTGTTGGACTGCGAGGGCCATCATCTCATTGCGACGGGTGTGCAACGCGCAGCACGGCAATCTCGCGTGTATGGCACACAAACGCGCATAGCATCGCCCGGCTGATCTATTCCAGAAGTTCGACGACTATGTTCTGGTTCGTGTAGATACACAGATCGGCGGCGATGCACAGCGATTTGCGCACGATCGCTTCCGGGTCGAGCGTCGTGTTCTCCAGCAGCGCGCGCGCCGCGGCCTGCGCGTAGGGGCCGCCCGAGCCGATGGCGATCAGCCCGAGCTCGGGCTCGAGCACGTCGCCCATGCCGGTGATCACCAGCGAGCTTTCGCTGTCGGCGACGGCCAGCATCGCCTCCAGGCGGCGCAGGATCCTGTCGGTGCGCCAGTCCTTGGCGAGTTCGACCGCGGAGCGCAGCAGGTTTCCCTGGTGTTTTTCCAGCTTCGCCTCGAAGCGCTCGAACAGCGTGAAGGCATCGGCCGTGCCGCCGGCGAACCCGGCGAGTATCCTGTCGTGATAGAGGCGGCGCACCTTGCGCGCGCTAGACTTGATGACGATGTTGCCGAGGGTGACCTGCCCGTCACCGCCCAGCGCGACCTTGCCGTCGCGGCGCGCGGAGATGATGGTGGTGCCGTGGAATTGTTCCATCGCAGTCCCTCGAAAGACGTGGCGCCCGCGTGCCACGCGGTTTGGCGTATATGGTGCCTCAGCTAGGGAAATCAAGCCGGAACCCGCGGTTTCCGATAATACGCGCGACCTGCCGCATCCCCGTCGCGTCGAACAGGCGGCCCGTTCGTTCGCCCCCGGCGAATCCGGACGCTCGCCCCGGCCTGATGCGGCCTGATGAATGCGCAGCCGACCTGCCTTGCACGCCGCAACCGGACGCCTCCTAAGCGCTCCCGCGGCGGCCGAGCCAGGCCACGACCCCGCCCGTGATCGCCAGCGCGCAGACGATCATCGCCCCGGAGGGCAGGTCGGTCGTCGCCGACAACGCCAACCCGGCCGCATAAGCGATCAGCCCGACGGCGTAGGCCTTCAGGGTTCGCCAGTTCGTGCTGTAGTAGGTCGCGAGCGCGGGTATCACCAGCGTGGCAAATACGAGATAGAGCCCTACCAGCTGCACTGAAACCGTCACCGCGCCCGCGAACAGCACGTAGAACCCCACACGGCCAACCCGCGCGCCAAGTCCGTACCATATGGCGAGAATCGCTGCCGCGATGAGGACCTGCAGCGGCAGGCGCTCCGGACTGACCCAGAGAATCTGGCCGAGCAGCAGGTCCTTGAGGTGCTCGCCCCCGCGCGCGTTACTCGCGAGTAGCAGGAGCGCGACGCTGGAAGCGAGTACGAACACCACGCCGATGATGGCCTCCTGCACCTCGGGCCAGCGCCGCTCGGTCCAGGTGAGCAATAACGCACCCGCAAGCGCCGCCGAAAGCGCGGCGACCTGCACCGCGACGCCCTGCGGCTGCCAGCCGAAGGAATCGGCCAGGATCACCCCGACGCCGGCGATCTGCGCGACGGCGAGGTCGATGAACACGATGCCGCGCGCAAGGACCTGCATGCCCAGCGGCACGTGCGTCGCGGTCACCAGCAGACCGGCGATGAACGCCGGCCACAGGATGGCGAGGCTGGCCGCGTCTAGGTTCATTTGACGACTCCGAGCAGGCGGCCGATGAGGTCATCGAAAAAGCCGTACAGGTCTTTCGCCTTGTCTGTTCCGCCGACGCTATACGGCAGCATCACCGCGGGGATCTTCGTGCGCTCGGAGAGGAATGCGGCGGCCTTGGGATCGTTGTAGGTGGAATAGACGATCGCCTTCGCGGGCTGACGCCGCATCGCCTCGACCAGCCCGGCAAGGTGCGAGGGCGTCGGGGGAATGCCGGGGATCGGCTCGAGCGTTCCGACTTCCTTCAAGCCGAGCCAGGCCACGAGATACACGAAGGCCCTGTGGTGCTCAACGATCGGCATGCCCTTGAGCGGCGCTGCCTGGCGCTCCCACTTCTCGATCGCGGACCGCCAGCGCTCGAGGAATGACTTGCCGCGCGCGCGATACGCGTCGGCATTCTCCGGGTCGATCTGAGCGAGGCGCTGCGTGAGCGCTTCGGCCACCTTCGCGATATTGCGCGGGTCGGTGTGTATGTGCGGATTTCCGGCCGGATGAATGTCCCCGAGCGAGCGATCGACGACGCTCGGCACCTCCAGCTTGGCGACGAACCGGGACGCTTCGAAATATCCCGGACTTCCGGGCTGGATCCTGCCGTTCCCCGATTGCGTGAGCAACAGCGGCAGCCAGCCGATCTCCATCTGGGAACCGGTGCAGATCAACAGATCCGCGGACCGCACGCGCGCGATCAGGCTGGGCCGCGCCTCGATCCGGTCCGCATCCTGCATCGCGGTCGTCGCCGAGTACACCGACACGCGGTCCCCGGCGAGCTCTTGCGCGAGCGCCGCCCACTCCGGCTCGCAGGCGAACACCCTGAGCGCGGCCGACACCGGCCACGAGAGCATCGAGAACGCCAGAACGAGGAGAAGCTTGATGATTGTCTTCATTGTCGGCACCTCAGAATTTGTCGGCGCCGTGCGCGCCCAGGCTCATGATGTACTGGAGCAGCACCTGATTGTCGGTGGCACCCAGCCGCGATTTGTCGCGCGCGAACTGCAACCGGATGCGGCTGAACTCGCTCGGGCTCCAGTCGGCCATCACGGTGTGGCGGGTCGGGTTGTACGCGCTCAGAATCGGGAAGTCCGCGGCGGCGAGCGCGCCCGAGGCGACCAGGCCGAGTTCGGTCGTGCCGGCGTTCAGCCGGTCGTAGCGGTAGCCGGCGCGCCACCTGCGGACAAACTGGTACACGCCCTGCAGGTACCACCCCGACTGCCGCGAGGCGAACGCGCCGGTCTGGGTCCCGAGCGATTGCGCGAGGGTGTCGTAGGTCAGATCGCCGTCCTCCCTGCGCCTGAAGTACTCGCCCTGCAGCTTGAAATTGGTGGTGGTCGGGTTCCGGTTCGGCGCCCATTTCAGGATCCCGTCGAGCGCCCAGAGCCGGCTCCTGCCGTTATAGCTGTTGGTCACATTCGTGCCGGTGGAGTCAGGATCGTCGAAGCGGCGGTTCCGGGGCGAGGTGCTGAGATACGAAATTCCGGCCTGCCATGCGGTGCCGGTCCCGATGTCCCCACCGATATGCGCGAACAGGACGCCGGACCCGAAACCGTTCTTGTTGCGCCCCCCGTCCGGGCCGCCGGGAAACTTGCGGCCCCGGCCCAACTCGAGTCCGACGTCGACATACAGGTCGGTCGGCGCGATCCACCTGAACTGCACGCCGTCTTCGGCGAGCCGATCGCCGAGGAAGACCTTGTTGGCGAGCGGCGCGTCGGCGAAATTCCAGGCGTGCGCGTGCATCTGGTTCAGGTAGCCCACCCCGGAAAAAAAGCGCCCCGCCTTGATCGTGAACCCGTTGGAAAGGGAAAGCGTCTGAATATAGCCCTCCTCGATCTCGGCGCCGTTAGTGTCCGGCGATACCGACGCGATCAGCGTTCCCCGGAAATACGGGTCGATGTTGGCGGCGAATACGAGCTCCGACTCTCCCAGGCTGAGGCCGCGCGCCGGTGGACCGATTTCGCCCATCGTCGGAACGAAGCCGTCGATCCTGAAACCGCGCGGGTCCCGCGAAAGATTCGCATAGACGCTGTTCAGGACGAGCGACACGCCGGGATTCAGGGCATTCTCGGCCACCGGGCGGCTGCTCGCCTGGACCGCGGCCTGGACCGCTGTCTCTTGCGCCTTGCCCGCGGCCGCTTCGGCCTTGCCGGCCGCCTGCTCGGCCTGCTGCAGCCGCCGCTCCAGCGCTTCAATGCGCTTCTCGTATTCCAGCTTCATCTGTCGCACCTGCTCGCGCAGATCCTTCAGTTCCTGGTCGCTCACCGCGAAGGCGGAATTCGACAGGCCCAGCGCCGCCGCAACGGCGAACGCCATGAGTCGGGGTCGGTTCATTCGATCTCTCCTTGACTTGCACTCGCGGACCGAACATCGCCCGCACAGCCGTCGCCGCTCGAGGCGGCTCGTTGCGATTGCTGCGCTAGGACAGAACGGGCGGCGCGCGCGAATCGAACGCGATCCGCGGGGAGAACGGCAGGGGCAGGGTGAAAGGAGCGGGGGCCAGAAACGCCACATGGTGCAGGTCGAGAGTGGGAGCGAGGCCGCTCAGCGCGCTGTCCATCGCGTGAAATGCAAGGCATTGTGCGGCCGGATGACCGGCGCGGCATGGGCCCTTTTCCGCGCCCTCTGCGCAGGCGAGGTCCTGCCCGAGGTGCGAAAGCGCGTGGGACTGCGCCGCCTGCTGACATAACAGCAGAACCAGAACTATCAGCAGGTGGCCTAGGGTGCGCAGCATCGAGTTCGGCGTGACTCGCGGGTGGCGGATTTCGATCGGGATCTGCGCCGCAGGCGCTGTGTTGGACTAGTTGCCGTAGAGCTTCTGCTTCAGTTCGCGGCGCGCCTGCGCCTCGATGGTGAGCGTGGCCGTAGGACGCGCCAGCAGCCGCGGGATGCCGATCGCCTCGCCCGTCTCCTCGCAATAACCGTAGCTGCCGTCATCGATGCGACGCAGGCTCTGTTCGATTTTCTTGAGCAGCTTTCGCTCCCGGTCGCGGGCGCGCAGCTCGAGCGCATATTCCTCCTCGATCGTGGCCTGGTCGGTCGGATCGGGCTCGATGTCGTGCTCGCGCAGGTGCTCGGAGGTGAGGTCCGCCTTCTCCAGCAGTTCGCGCTGCATCGCCAGCAGCCGTTCGCGGAAGAACGCACATTGGCTGCTGTTCATGTACTGGGACGTCGGCGCCCGCAGGAGTTCGGACTCGGTCATGCCTGCGTAGCGCTCCTCGGATTTCGGCGCCGTGGATTTCGGCGCAGATTTCGCGACCGGCTTCGTCGCAGCGTGCTTCGACACCGGCTTCGGCGCGGGTTTCGACGAACGGACTGCGGCTTTGGCCAATTTCGCCACCGGCTTGTTGTTCCTGGCCGGCTTGCGCGCCTTGGGCGCAGCGGTCCTGGTGGCAGCCTTCTTCGCCTTTGCCGAGGTCGCCGCCTTCACCGCTTTGACGACGGGTTTCTTCTTTACTGCGGTTGCACGAGACATTGCTCAAGCCCCTTGATAAATATGTCCTCCGGCAGATTGCGCCCGATGAAAACGAGCGTGCTTTGCCGACTCTCTTCCTGGCCCCAGGCTTTGCCCAGATCGCCGCCCATCAGCATGTGTACACCCTGAAACACCACCCGGTGCGCATTATCTTTCAGATATACCACACCTTTGTAGCGCAGCATATCCTTCCCGTAGACCTGGATCAGCCCGGACAGAAACTCCTCCAGGCGCACGCCTTCGAACGGCCGTTCGGAGCGGAACACGAAGGAACTCACCTCCTCGGCGTGCTCGTGCTCGCCCTCCTCAAGGAATTCCGGATCGATCTCGAGGACGGCAGTCAGGTTGAACCCCCGGATGTCCAGGATCTCCCCGATCGGCGTCTGGCCGAAATGCACCTTTCGGATCGGCGCGCGCGGGTTGATGTGCACCAGGCGCCTGCGCAGGCGCTCGGCGTCATCCTCGGTGACGAGATCGGTCTTCGATAGAAGGATGCGATCGGCGAACCCCACCTGATCCTGTGCCTCGCGGAATTCGTCCAGCTGCCGTTCGCCATGCATGGCGTCGACCAGCGTAATCACGCTGTCGAGCAGGTAATAATTGCCGATGGCCTGGTCCAGAAAAAAGGTCTGCGCCACCGGACCCGGGTCGGCCATCCCCGTGGTCTCGATGATGACGCGGTCGAACCCGATCGCGCCGGCGTCGCGCCGGTCCTTCAGATCGCCGAGGATGCGCATCAGGTCGCCGCGGATCGTGCAACAGACGCAGCCGTTGTTCATCTCGATGATCTGCTCTTCACCGCCCCGGACCAGAATTTCGTTGTCCACGCCCGCCTCGCCGAACTCGTTCTCGATCACCGCGATCCGGTGGCCGTGCTGCTCGTTCAGGATGCGGTTCAGGAGCGTGGTCTTGCCGCTGCCCAGGAAACCGGTCAGGATCGTGACCGGTACCATGTTGCTTTCGGCCGCCCCGTTCTCGGCCGTCATGAGTGATCGTTCCCATGCGTGGCGCAGGCCGGACGCGCCCGGCAAACCACCGGGACCGCGACTGACATAGCGATGTCCAGCCTGTTCCACCACGACTTGCTCTTGATCATGTTCGAGCCAATCAGTATGCAACCAATCCTAAACCGTGCACTCGGCGCATAGGCCGGTGACCGTCAATTCCGTCCGCTCCGGGCGGCATCCAGCCGGAAGCCGCAGCGGAACGCTGTGCGCCGACAACTCGTCCAGGCACAGTATTTTGCCGCAACGGTTGCATTGGAAATGCCCGTGCGTCTCGTGCGCCTCGCCCGTCGCCGAAAAACGCCAGACGCGGTCGCGTCCGGCAATCCGGTGCGCGAGGCCCTGCTCCACCAGCCAGTCCAGCACCCGGTAAAGGGTCACCCGGTCGAGCCGTGCCGCGCCCAGCATGTCTTCGATGTCGCGGTGCGAAAGCACCCGCTGGGTGCCAAGCATCGCCGCCAGGACCTGCACCCGCGGGGCTGTCATGCGTGCGCCGGTCCCCCGGATTTTATCGCGGGCGAGGTCGAGCGCATGCCCCTGCATGGTCATGTGGGCATACTACTGCCCCTTGGTTGTATATGCAACACAGTTGCGATTCCGTCCGATCTCCGCAATGTAAACCCCACCTGGGCCATACCCGTCGACGTTTGACTGACAACAGACCAGCGGCTGTCGCCTTCAGTTCCGGCGCAGCAACAACCCCTTGAGGTACTCCCCTTCCGGAAACTCCAGCAGCACGGCGTGGTCGGGCGACGCGTGAAACCGATCGAGGATTGTGGCCGAAGCACCGGCGTCGGCGGTGGCCCCCGCGACGATTTTCTGGAACAGATCCGCGGACACCCCGCCCGAGCAGGAGAACGTGGCGAGCATCCCGCCCGGGCGCAGCAGCTTCAGCGCGTTGAGGTTGATGTCCTTGTAGGCGCGCGCGGCCGCCGGGGCGTGTCGCTCGGTGGGCGCGAACTTCGGCGGGTCGAGTACGATGAGGTCGAAGCTGCGGCCCTGCGATCGCGCGTCGCGCAGGTAACGGAATATGTCGGCCTCGATCCATTCGGCGCGCGGCGCATCGAAACCGTTTGCCTGGGCATTGCGGCGCGCGAGTTCGAGCGCGGGGCCTGAACTGTCGACCGATACGGCCGACAGCGCCCCGCCGGCAAGGGCGGCAATCGAGAAACCACCCGTGTAGCAGAAGCAGTTGAGCACCTCGCGCCCTGAAGCGAGCTCGCGGATTCGGTTGCGATTGTCGCGCTGGTCGAGATAGAAACCCGTCTTCTGCCCGCCGATGACGTCCACCGCATAGCACAGGCCGTGCTCGACGATTTCCAGTGGCACCGCGGGCGCATCGCCCCGCATGGCGCCAGTGCGCGCGGGCAGGCCCTCAAGTTCGCGCACGTCGGCGTCGGAACGCTCGTAGATGCGCGCGCAGCCGGTCTGCTCGATCAGTGCATCCGCGAGCACGTCGCGCCAGCGCTCGATTCCTGCCGACAGGACCTGCATCACCAGCGTGTCGGCATAACGGTCCACGATGAGGCCCGGCAGGCCGTCGGCCTCGCCATGCACCAGGCGAAGCGCGTTATCCCGGCCGCTCCCGTCCCGCGGCCCCAGTGCGCGCCGCAGCGCGAGCGAGCGCCCGATGCGGCCGCGCAGCCACCCGGCATCCGGCTTATCCGGCTCCTCGAAACTCCAGACGCGCGCGCGGATCTGCGACTGGGAGCTCCAGGCAGCCCAGGCGAGAAAGCGGCCGTCGGATGCGCGCACTTCGACCGTTTCGCCGCTGGCGGGCGAGCCGCTGACTTTGTCGATTGCGCCTGAGTAGACCCAGGGATGACGGCGCAGTAGCGACCTCTCCCTGCCGGGCTTGAGACGTACTTTCACTTCTTCTTCGCACGCGGGTGGGCCGCGTCGTACGCTTTCGCCAGATACTGAAAGTCCAGGTGCGTGTAGACCTGCGTGGTGGAGATACTCGCGTGCCCGAGCATCTCCTGCACCGCCCGCAGATCGCCGGAGGACTGGAGCACGTGGGTGGCAAAGGAATGACGCAACACGTGCGGGTGGACGTTCGACACCATGCCGCACTTGAGCGCCCAGCGCGCCAGCCGCATCTGAACCATGCGCGCCGAGATGCGCGTGCCGCGGCTGGAGACGAACAGCGCGCGCTGCCCGGGGGCGGCGAGTCCCCGCCGCAGTTCGAGCCAGAGGACGAGCGCTTGCGCGGCCTTCGCTCCGACCGGGACCACGCGCTTCTTGCGGCCCTTGCCGGTGACGGTCACTTCGCCCCCGTTCCCATGCACGGCGGCCGCTGCCGCATCCAGATCGAGACTCACCAATTCGGCTAGCCGCAGACCCGAGGAATAGCAGAGTTCGAACATGGCCTTGTCGCGGACCTCCAGCGCACCCTCCGGCGCGGGGTCAAGGAGCTGCGATGCGGCATCCGGCGACAGTGCTTTGGGCAATGCCTTCGCGCCCCTGGGCGCGCGCACGCCGGCACACGGATTGGCGGCGAATCCACGATGGCGCACGAGCCACGCATAGAGGCTGCGCCACGAAGAGAGCATACGCGCAAGGGTCTTGCCCGAAAGCCCGCGCGCATGCAACTGCGCAACCGCACGGCGCACCACGTGCGTCTGGATGCGCTCGAGCGGCAAGCCCGGCGTCAGACCGAACAGGCACTCGATGTCGCGGCAGTAGTTGCTGCTGGTGTGCGGGGACAGGCGCCGCTCGTGCTCGAGGTTGCGCCGGAACTCGGCGAGAACTGCCAGACGGGGGTCGTCGTCGCGCGCCTGCGACCCACTGGCGACCATGTCAAAGAAAGCGTGCGAGCGAGGCACCCGCCAGCTCGCCCAGGCGCTGCAGATGCAGCGTGCCCATTTTCGAATGGAAGCGCATGGCGTCCTCGCTGCCGAGCGCGAGCATGCCGAAGCATGTCCCGTCCCGGAGCGGCATCAACGCCACGGAGCGGACATGGGAAGCCGCTTCACCGAACCATCCTGCCGCCTCGACGTTTCCGCTCGGGCCGCAGTAGGGTTCCGCCAGCGCGCCCGCGTATTGAATGAGTTCCGCGGATACGGCGCGGAACTCCGGCATTACCTCGGCGCGTTGCGCGGCGTCGCTGCCGCGCCATACGCGCAGCGCCACATGCGGAACGACGAAGTCCTCGCGCAGGTTGTAGTACAGAGCCGACAGCAGCGCGGACAAATCACGGCAGGCGAGCAGCGCGAGCGCAAACCGGTGCATTTTTTCGCCTATGGCATCGTTTTCCTCGCCGAACTGGATCAACTCCGAGAGTTTGGCCTCCAGCACCCTGATCTTCTCGCGCAACGTGAGCACCTGGCGGTCGGAAAGCGCAATGGCACGCCCGCCATGCGGGCTGGAAACCGAAATCTGCGACAGCATTTCCGAGTATTGCTCGAAAAACTCCGGATTCTCGGTAAGGTAGCGCGCGACGTCTTCAGCTTTCATCAGTCTGGATTTCTCCCTCGAATACGGTGACAGCGGGGCCCGTCATCCACACCGCGCAGTTTAGATCATTCTCCGCGCCCTCCCAACGGATCGTCAATCGCCCTCCGCGCATGTCGACCGCGACGGTCGCATCGAGCAGGCCGCGACGGATGCCGGCGACCACGGCGGCGCAGGCCCCGGTGCCGCAGGCAAGGGTCTCCCCCGCGCCGCGCTCCCACACACGCAGCCGGATGCGGCCGCGGTCAATGACCTGCATGTAGCCGGCGTTGACGCGCTGCGGAAAACGCGGGTGACGCTCGATGAGGGGGCCCTGCGTGCTGACAGGCGCGGCATCGAGGTTGTCGACCACCTGCACCGCGTGCGGGTTGCCCATCGACACTGCGGTGATCTGCACACTCGAGCCCCCGACCTCGAGGGACTGTACCGCCGCGGCCGAATCGCTTACGAACGGGATGCGCTTGGGCTCGAACAGCGGCGCGCCCATGTTGACCGTCACCGCGCCGTCCGGCTCCAGGCGCGGGGTGATCAGCCCGGCTTGGGTCTGGACGCAGATCTCGTCCTTCGCGCTCAGCCCCTTGTCGCGCACGAAGCGCACGAAGCAGCGCGCGCCGTTGCCGCACTGCTCGACCTCGCCGCCATCGGCGTTCCAGATGCGGTAGCGGAAATCCGCGCCCGCCGCCTGTGGCCGCTCGACCACCAGGATCTGGTCGCATCCGATGCCGAAATGGCGGTCGGCGATGCGCTTCGCAAACCCGGGCGTGAGCACCACCGTCTGGCCGATGCCATCGAGCACCACGAAGTCGTTGCCCGCGCCCTGCATCTTGGTGAACTTGAGCTTCATTCCAGGCACCTGGTCCTGATCGGGATTGGCAAGAGGCATTGGCAAATTGTACCCGCGCCGTTTCCTAAGCCGGCATAAGCATACAGGTCAGGTTGTTTGGCTTTTTCCCCTCTCCTGATTTTGGGACGTTGCAACTTCGCAACGTCCCAAAATCAGGAGACATGAAAGACCCCAATTTCTACGTCGGATGTGTCAACCCTAATACCACTTCGCCTCGCCGGCGGGCCGCGTCTTGAACCGTTTGTGGGTCCAGAAATACTGCTCCGGCATCTCGCGCACGCGCTCCTCGACGAAAGCGTTCATGCGCCGCGTGTCCGCCGCGACATCCTCGCTGGGGAAGCTCTCCCACGCCGGGTGGCAGGTCACCACGTAGCCCTCACCACCCTGGAGCATGCGCGTCACGCAGGGCACGACCCGGGCGTCCGCGAGCCTGGCCAGCCGTGAAAGACCGGTGATGGTGGCCGCCGGCACGCCGAAGAACGGTACGAACATGGCGTCTCTCGGCCCGTAGTCCTGGTCCGGAAGATAGTAGAAAGGCAGACCCTCCTTCAGCGCGGCCAGCGCCGGGCGCACGCCGTCCTGGCGAGAGTACAGGCGCTGCGCCCCGAACCGGGTGCGCCCCGCCAGCAGCATTCGGTTCATCACCCTGCTTTTCTGATTGGCGTAGATGCTGGCAAGATCGATTTCGCAGGCGAGGCGCGCAAAACCCACGTCGAGCGAGACGAAATGCGGTGCAAGCAGGATCACGGGCTGCCCGGCGAGCGAGCGCAGATGCTCGAAGCCGGCGATCCGCACCATTCGCACGATGCGCTCGCGTGGCGCCCACCAAAGAATCCCGCGCTCGAGCAGGCTGCGGCCGACGGCACGGAAGTGCCGTCGCGCGAGCGCTGAGCGCTCTGATGCGGCAAGCTCCGGCAGGCAACGCGCCAGGTTGAGCAGGCACACCCGCCGCCGCTCGAGACCGAACGCGTAGAACAGCATCCCGAGCGACTCCCCCGCCCGGGCGAGCAGCGCCAGCGGCAGAAAATGCAGCATCCACATCGCGGCGAGTCCGAACCGCGCTAGCACCCGCCGTGCTCCTCTCGCTTCACGTCTTGCGCCCCGGTTCCGGCGGCTCGACCCCGGCGGGAACCTTGTACCGGTTGTATGCCCACAGATACTGGGCCGGGCAGCGGCGCACCAATTCCTCGATGGCGCGGTTGAGCCGGCGCTGCGGCGCCTCGCCCGGCAGCGGATCGAGCATGGGCACGACATGCAGCCGATAACCGCGGCCTCGCGGCAGGCGCTCGGCATAGCCGAACAGCACCGGGGCACCGGTCTTTTGCGCAAGCTTGGTCACCAGCGTCATCGTGTAGGCCGGCCGGCCGAAGAATTCCGCCCATTCCCCTTCGCCGATGCCCGGCACTTGATCGGGCAGGATCCCGACCGCCTCGCCCTTGTGCAGCGCCCGCAGCATGGCGCGCAACCCTGACAGATCGGGGGGCACGCTCTTCATGCCCTCGCGTGTGCGCCCGCGCTGCATCAGCGGCTCCACGGCACGCATCTTGGGCGGGCTGTAGAGTACGGTGATTGGATGGCGGCGGCTGGCGTACTGCGCGGTGATCTCCCAGCAGCCCAGGTGCGGCGTAAGCAGTATCGCTCCGCTGCCCGCGGCCAGCGCGCGCTCGACGAGTTCCCAGCCGTGCACCTCCACCACCAGGTGCGCGGCCTCCTCCTGGCTGCGCATCCAGATCGCGGGGAGTTCCATCGCGCCCTTGCCCATTTCCGCGACCGCCGCTCGCCTGATTGCCGGGTCGCCATAGGCCGCGGCCGCCAGATTCTCGCGCAGATATTTGCGAAAGCGCGGCGATCCGAAGTAGACCAGCCATCCCACGAGCGTCCCGACGGCATGCAGGACGGGCAGCGGGAAGGCGGCGAGCACCCTCAAAAGGATGGGCATGGAGTGGGTTGCAGGTTCGACGGCGTGTGTTATTCTTTGAGCCCTTTTTTGTCGATCAGGAACTGCCCCGAACATGAGCAGCTTTCTCTTTACTTCCGAATCGGTTTCCGAAGGCCATCCGGACAAGGTGGCCGATCAGATTTCCGATGCGATTCTGGATGCCATTCTAGCGCAGGACAAACGCTCCAGGGTCGCAGCCGAGACCCTGGTCAAGGACAACCTGGTGGTGCTGGCCGGAGAAATCACCACGGGTGCGCGGGTCAATTTCGACGAAGTCGCGCGCAGAACCATCCGGCGCATCGGTTACAACGATCCCGCGATCGGTTTTGACACCTCGACGTGTACGGTTATCGTCGCCTACGGCGAGCAGTCGCAGGACATCGCCCGCGGCGTGGACAAAGCCGTGGACCTGGACCAGGGCGCGGGCGACCAGGGCCTGATGTTCGGCTACGCGTGTGATGAAACGCCGGTGCTGATGCCGATGCCGATCCACCTGTCCCACCGCCTGGTGGAACGTCTGGCCGAAGTCCGCCGCGACGGCCGGCTGCCCTGGCTGCGGCCCGACTCGAAATCGCAGGTCACGCTGCGCTACGTGGACGGCAAGCCCGATTCGATCGATACCGTCGTGTTGTCCACCCAGCACGCGCCCGCGATCGAGTATGCGGACCTCAAGGAGGCAATCATCGAGCTGGTGATCAAGCCGGTGCTGCCGAAAAACCTGGTCAAGGGCGGTATCACGTATCACGTCAACCCGACCGGGGCCTTCGAGATCGGCGGCCCCAAGGGCGACTGTGGGCTGACCGGCCGCAAGATCATCGTCGATACCTACGGCGGCTCCGCGCCGCACGGCGGCGGCGCGTTCTCGGGCAAGGATCCATCGAAGGTGGACCGTTCGGCCGCCTATGCCGCGCGCTACGCGGCGAAGAACGTGGTCGCGGCGGGCCTTGCGTCGAAGTGCCTGGTGCAGGTCTCCTACGCGATCGGCGTGGCGCGGCCCACCAGCGTCATGGTCACCACCTACGGCACCGGCAAGCTATCCGACGAGAAACTCTCCGAACTGGTGCTCAGGCACTTCGATCTGCGTCCCCGCGGCATCATCCAGATGCTGGATCTGCTGCGGCCGATCTACGAGAAGACTGCCGCCTACGGCCACTTCGGCCGCGACGAGCCGGAATTCACGTGGGAGAATACTGACAAGGCGCTTGCGCTCGCGGCCGATGCCGGCGTGAAAAAGGGCTCGGCCGTCACCGCCTGACGCAGGCCTCCGGAAGCAATAAAGGCCGGCTCGATGCCGGCCTTTTGCTTTGATCTTGAGGCCGCCGCGCGCAGCGCGCAGTTTGCGCAGCCGGATATGCCCTGTTATACTTTTGTTTAATGTGACGAGGCCATGATGGCAACAGCAACGCTTCGAAAACTGGGCGGCTCGGTGGTGATGACCTTGCCGCGCAAGGTGCTCGCGCTCGTAAATCTCGATGCCGGCGCGGAGGTGAAGCTCTCGGTCGAAAACGGCAGGCTCGTGGTTTCCCCCCAAGGCAGGCCGAAGTATCGCCTCGCCGAGCTGCTTCACGCCTCCCGCGGCAAAAAGCCGCGTCTCACTGCCGAGGACCGTCACTGGCTGAATGAGGGGCCGGTCGGCAAGGAGCTCATCTGAAGCGCGGCGTTCCCGAGCGGGGTGACATCCTTCATCTCGACTTGAATCCGACGTTCGGCCATGAGGAACGCGGGCGGCGCTACGTTCTCGCGCTATCGGTGGAAGAGTTCAATCGGCTC
>Ga0155954_1214_pt2 | contig 33334 bp, 31 predicted proteins | sample RifCSPlowO2_02_FD_107608 | JGI IMG/M metagenome (GOLD analysis project Ga0155954, IMG submission 107608) | Betaproteobacteria bacterium RIFCSPLOWO2_02_FULL_65_20
TGCGCGCGAGCGCGCCGCCCCCGGTGCGCCCAAGGCCGCCGCCGCGCCGGCCCAGGCATCGTCCGCCCCCGCCCCCGCCCCTGCCCCCGCGCCCGCCCAGGGCCAAACCGAGCGCCTCTTCGAGATCGCTGAAATCTCCGCTCACATCAATGGGCTGAAAATTTCGGACTACAGGGGTATCAACGCAATCGTGGAGCAGTTCGTCCAGGCGCTGCGCCAGCACCCGGGACTGCAAATCATCGGCACGCGTTCGCCGTTCGACGCGCTCAACGAAAGGGCCGTCTCGGGCAATGTCGGAGAGCAGGAGCGGGACGAGGTGCCGAATTTCACCGTGACCGTCAGCCGGCGGATCGGGACATGATGCTCGAGCGCTCCGACCTCAGACGACTGCGGATCCCATTCGTCGCGGCGCTGCTGCTTGCGGGCGTGGGGGCCGCGGCGCTGGTGTTCACCGAAAGAGGTCTCGCGGAGGCCGAACTGCTCAGAAAGGCGGGACACGACCGGCTCGTGACAGCCAGGGCCCAGCTGGCCAAGGTTTCGGAGGAAGAGCAGGAGATCCGGAACAATCTCGTACAGTTCAACCAACTCTCCGAACGCGGAATGACCGGCGCCGAGAACAGGCTGGACTGGATCGAAACCCTTACCGCCATCCAGAAGAAGCGCCGCCTGTTCCAGGTTCAATACGTGCTGGAGCCAAAGCGCGCCGTGGACTATCCGGGCGTGGTCCAGAAAGACGGGGCTGCAATCTTCATGGCGAGCAGGGTGAAACTGGAACTGTTGCTGCTGCACGAAGAGGACCTGCTCAACTTCTTGGCCGATCTGAGAGCCTCGCGCGGATCCTTCGCGTCATTGCGAGGCTGCGACATCTCGCGCGAAGGCGTAGTCGCCGGAGGCGGGCCGCTGCGGGCGCGCCTGCACGCGAGTTGCGTCGTCGACATGATCACGATCAAGGCGCCGACATGAGGCCGATACTGCTGCTTGCGCTGCTGGCGGCCGTGCTGCGCGCACCGCCTGCGGGTGCGGCCGAGGATCTGGGGCGCATGTTCTTCACCCCGCAGCAGCGCCAGGACCTCGACCGGCGGCGCGCCGCAAACATCCAGGAGGCCGCGGCGGTCGTTCAGGAGAGCACCCTGACCGTCGAGGGGCAGGTGTCGCGCTCCAGCGGCAAGAACACGACCTGGATCAACCGCGTGCCGCTGCACGACAGCTACCGCAGCCCCGACCCGGCGCAGGTGACCATCACCAGCGGGGAAGGCCAGTCCAGGGTCAAGCTCAAGGTCGGCCAGACCCTCGACAACGTGCGCGGCGAGGTCCGCGACAGCCTTGCCGGTGGACGGATTGAAGTGGAGAGGACTCCGCCCGCGGCGCGTTAGCCCGGACGGACGCTGCGCCATGCGCGATCCCATTCCTCCGTCGTCCCGGCGCACCACGCGCCAGCCGGGCATGGCGATGATCGCCCTGATCACGCTGCTGGCACTGCTCAGCGCCTACCTCATCTCCACGCTGCTCTCCAGAACCAGTTCGGAGGTCCTGGTGGACCGTTCACAGCGGGCACAGGATGCGCTCCTGAAGGCAAAGGCGGCGCTGATCGCCTTTGCCGCCGACACCACCAGCACCGCCATCCAGCCAGGCGCGCTGCCGTGCCCGGACACCAACGACGACGGGAACGCCGAGGGATCGTGCTCCGGAACCAATGTCGTCCTCGGCCGGTTGCCCTGGAAGACGCTGGGCGTCGACGATATTCGCGACGCGAGCGGCGAGCGCCTCTGGTATGCCCTGTCACCCAGATTTCGAAAAATGTCGAGTACCGTCGTCAACAGCGACACCCGGGGACAGTTGACCATCACCGACGGCACGGCCTCATCGGGCAACATCATCGCCGTGGTGATCGCGCCCGGCCCGGCGCTCGGCGCGCAGAGTCAGAGCCGCACCGCCGCCAACGCGAACACTGCCGCCCATTACCTGGAAGGCACCAACGCGGGCACCACAGGCACCCTTACCTATGCAACGGCAACGACCGCGCAGCCGTCGGATACCTTCAACGACCGGATCATCGCGATCACGGAGGCGGACTTGTTCGCCATGGTCGAGCCGGTCGTGGCCAGCATGATCGAGCGCGACGTCAAGCCCGATCTTGCAACCTACTATACGCAGTGGAGCAACAGATTCCCGTTTCCATCCCGGTTCGACAATCCCGACCCCGGCAGCAACAGCTACGTATCCCCTCCTGTGACCACCCGTACCCAGGCCCAGTACATCGGCGACATTACGCAGACCCCGGGCGGGCTGCTGCCGGTCACCGCGTCAGTCACCTATCCCTGGACCGGCGGCTCCGGCGTGGTGACCTTGACCGGCGGGACGGCCGGAGGGATATCGGGGGTATCGTGCAGCGCGATCAGCTGGCCCCTCGATGCCTGGAACTGCAGCTTTGACATCGACGCGATCAACCTGGGCGGGAACAAGGCGAACTGGGGCCCGTGCAACGGGAATCGCTACTGCATGATCGCCCCGAGCTTTACGGTGAGCGGCCGGGTTGGCGCCAACGCCGGGAAGAGCTTCCCCAAGTTGCCGAATGCGAGCGAGGTCACCGTGACCTCCTCCGGAGGAGGCAGCACGCGCAACCTGACCGCGCGCGCAATCAGCGGCACGCTGTCGGCGGCGGGCGTCGGCACCGTCACATTTTCCGGCACCTACTCCGGCAACGGAGCCAACGACCCCCCGCGCTACAGATCCTCGTCGTTCTCCCGCTCGATGAGAGTCAGGATTCCGGATATCTTGGTCAGCCCGCTCACCAGCAGTACCAGTTGGTTCATCGCCAACGAATGGTATCGCCTCACCTACTACGCGGTTTCGCCGGGGCATCTTCCCGACGGCAGCGGAACCTGCACGGCGCTTCCGGGCACCCCGTCGTGCCTGACGGTGAACAAGATGCCGTCGTATTACGCCTCCCCCGGCACGGACAAGCGCGCTGTCCTGATCCTCGGCGGCCGCTCGCTGAACGCGACATCGCGGCCGTCCGCAACCCTCGGGAATTACCTCGAGTCCACGAACGCCGCGCCGGCCGGCTACATTTTCGAACACCGCGCCGGCCTGCCCTCGTCGATCAACGACCGCGTGGTCGTCGTCTGCCCCGACAGCGCGCTGTGCCCATGAACCGGTGCAGGGGATTCACGCTGGCCGAACTGGCGATTGCGCTGGTGATCATCGGCCTGCTGCTCGCGAGCGCATTCGTTCCGCTGAACACCCAGATCGAACTGCGCGCAGTCACCGACACGCGGCGTATCCAGGAAAACGTGAAGGACGCGATCACCGGCTTCGCCCAGGCCAACGGCCGCCTGCCCTGCCCCGCGGATCCGACCATCGCCTCGGGAGTTGCGAACGCCGGCACGGAGCGCGCGACCTGCAATACCGGCGCCAACATGGTCGGCGTGGTGCCATGGGCGACGCTGGGCACACCCGAGCTCGACGCGTGGGGACGCCGTCTCACCTATCGCGTCGCAACCATATTCGCCGACGCCATCGCCTCGGCCACCTACCAGTCCACCGGTCAGACGCCTACGTGTGACCCACCGACGAACCCGACGACTCCCGCCCCGGTACTGGCGTCGTTTGCGCTGTGCTCCCTGGGCGATATCACGGTGTATACGCGGGACCCCGCCAACCACGCCACCACCACAGCCCTGGCGAGCGGAGTGGCCGCGGTCATCGTTTCACACGGCAAGAACGGCAACGGCGCCTACGTCCCCAGCGGCTCCCAGAAGACGGCGGCCGCCGCGAATACGGACGAATTGGCCAACGCCACCTTTACTGCCGGGGCCACCAGCTTCTACAACCGCGATCCCACGCCAAGCGCGTCGGGCTGCAGCGACACCTCCGGCACGGCGTTCTGCGAGTTCGACGACATCATCACCTGGATCTCGCCGCCGACGCTGGTCATGCGCATGGTGAGCGCGGGCAAGTTGCCGTAGAATGCCGACGACCCGCATCACGGCCATCACAGCCCGTCTCCACCGATGACGCATTCGCACACCTTCGTCGCCCGGCTGCGAGGCGCCGGCGTCGAGCCCGGCGACCCGGACGAGCTGCGCATCAAGAAATCGATCATGGTCTTCGCCATGGGCCTGATGACGACCGCGCCGATGGTCTGGCTGGCGCTGTACTGGCTGCTCGGCCTGCAGCTCTCGGCCACGCTGCCTTTCGCCTTCCAGCTGATTTCGGTGCTGACGCTGGCGGTGTACATCATGACCGGCGGCTTCCGCTTCTTCCAGTACGCGCAGCTCGGCCTGTTCCTGTTCTTTCCGTTCGTGGCGCAGTTGTTGATCGGCAACTTCATCTCGGCGAGCGGCGTCGTCCTGTGGGGCATCCTCGCGCCGATCGTCGCGGTGCCGGTGCTGGGGCCCCGCGAATCGATGCCCTGGTTCGCGGCGCACGTGACTTTGCTGGCGATCTGCGGCTTCATCGACTTCCAGCTTCCGGGCGCGGCGGCTGCGACGCTCCGGGTGCCATCGAGCGTGAGCGGCGTCTTCTTCACGCTGAATTTCATCGCGATCTCCGGCATCAGCTACTTTCTGCTGCGCTACGCGGCGCAGCAGAAAGAGGCCTACGAGTCGCAACTGAAGCAGGCGCACCGCCTGCTGCAGGTCGAGCAGGACAAATCCGAGCGGCTGCTGCTCAACATCCTGCCCGGCCCGGTAGCCGAACGGCTGAAGAAGGATGACGGCGCCGTCGCCGACGGATTCGCCGACGTCACGGTCATGTTCGGCGACATCGTCAACTTCACCCAGATCGCCGAAGGCATGGCCCCAGGCCAGATCTTCACCATGCTGAACAAGATCTTTTCCGGATTCGACGCGCTCGCCGATAAACACGGGCTGGAGAAGATCAAGACCATCGGCGATGCGTACATGGTCGCCGGCGGGCTCAACCTCGGAGAAGGTCCGGACTACACCGCCAAGATCGCGGACATGGCCCTGGACATGCGCGACATGCTCGCGCATGACAAGTCGGTCAACGAACTGGGCCTGGCAATCCGCATCGGTATCGGCACCGGACCGGTCGTCGCCGGCGTGGTCGGCAAGAAGAAATTCATCTATGACCTGTGGGGCGATACCGTCAACATGGCCAGCCGCATCACCTCCGAGGGGGTCCCGGGCATGATCCAGGCCGACGCCATGACCTACCGCCGGCTGAAGAACCAGTTCGACTTCCACGCCCCCCAGACGCTCCACCTCAAGAGCAAGGGCGAGACGGTGGTATACCGGCTCATCGGCAGGACGACCGGGACCCACGACGACACCGGCGCCCGACTCGCCGATACATGAATTCCGCGCAGCGAACCGTCGTCATCCTCGCCGCGATCAACCTCGCGCTGATGCTGCTCTTTCCTCCGCACGATTCGCTGTCGCTGTGGCGCGGAGGAACGCCGTCACTGGACGGCTTTTACTTCGTCTTCGACCGGCACTACAACAAGCAAACCAACGGCGACCTGCTGACACTGCAAATCCTGTGGCTGCTCGCCAACACCGCGCTCGCCTGGCTGCTGCTGCAACGGCCGGCCGGCGAACGCATCATGAGCCGTCGCGCGGCGGTGCTCCTGGTCGTGGTCGCGAACCTCGCCGTGGTCCTGCTGTTTCCACCGTTCGAGAACTACGCGTCCGCGACGCGCATGTCGGGTACCTGGTTCGACGGATTCTATTTCGCGTTCGGCGACAAACTGCACCGGCGTTTCTACTTGCCGCTGCTCTACATCGAGGTGCTCTGGGTGCTGATCAACGGCGCGGTGCTGTGGCTGCTGTTGCGCGAACCGCCGCAGCAGGAAAGCGGCGGGTCCTGAGCACGCGACGCCGTAACCAACCGCATCGCCCGTTCCCGGCATCCCTCGATCTCCCGATTTCGCGAAGTTGCAACTTCGCGAAATCGGGAGACATAGAGAACCCCGGATTCGTCTCCGGCGCTGGCTGCACTTGAGTGGTAACGGACGGCCGTTTCAGCATCAACGGCCCCTGACTCGGCGCTCAGGACCCCGGTTTCGGCCGCTTGGCCTCGCCCTTGAGCGTGAAGCCGACCTTGCCCGGTTCGTTCGACGACAGCACGATCGAATAGCCCGAGATCTCAGCCAGGCGCGCGGTCTGGTAAAGACCGATCCCGTAGCCGGCCTCCGACGGCACCGGCCCGCGAAGCAGCCCGTGCAGCACCCCCGGCGCGACCGCAATCCCGCTGTCGGTCACCGTCAGATCGATTGTGCCGCTGCACTCGAACCGTGCCCGTATTTTCACCGTGTCATCGAGCTTGGACTTGCGCAGGGCATTCTGCAGGAAGTTGTCCCCGGCGCTGTCGAAGAGTTCCTTCGGCAGCAATGTCGTGTCGTCGATCTCTCCGGTCTCGAAATCGATTCCCCGGTTCTGGTAGCCGCGCTGGAACGCGTCCCACCAGGCCTGCGCAGTGATGAACCGGCCGGTATCGCTATCCGGTTTCCTCAGCTTGTCCACGGTCTGCTGCAGGCGCTGCGCGATCACCGGCAGTTGTCTGCGCATGAGCGCCGACAGCACCGAGGCGTCTTGCTCCCGCTCTGCCGCCCCGCACAGCACGTTGAGCGACTGCAGCAGGTTCTTGACGTCGTGGGTCATGCGCGCGCCGGTCTCGTGCACGGCCTGCAGGTACGTCTGCTGCTGCAGCTTCTCCTCGCGCAGCTTGGCGACGTAGAACTCCCCGAGCATCTGCCCGAGCAGGTGAAAATGCCAGATCAGCGACGGCGAGATGGCCGAGCGCGTGAACACCCGCAGGTGCATCGCCTGATTGGTGTACTCGACCGAGTTCTTGGAGACCGTCCCGAAATCCCCCGACTCACCGGCGGTGTGCCAGAACCCCCCCGACACCCAGGGCAGCCGGGCAAGTCCGGCACAGGCTTCCTTCAGGAACCGCTCGGGCCGGGCTTCCAGTTGCGAAAGCTCGGCGAGAAAATACAGCCATTGCTCGAAAGGCAGACCGATCGACAGCAGGTAGCGCGAGAAATACATCGACAGTCCGTGAAAACCGGCGCGCGGATTCCAGGCGAGCGACAAGAGCAGCAGGACCGCCGCTATGGCGAGCAGACTGTAGCTGAGCGCCTGCGCATACGGAGCGTTGCCGACACGCATGAACGCGAACGTCCCCAGCACCAGCACCATGAGCAGCAGGAAAATCATGGTCGAGTACAAAAAGTCGACGACCTGTGGCGTCTCTGACGATTCGGCCTCGGCAGGAATGACGGCCATGACCAGGAACAGCACCGGCAGGCCGTATTGGGCCAGCAACTGGATTTCGATTGGCAACCCTTTCCCCAGGAACGTGTTGGGCACGATCCACAGCAGCAGCAGCGCGATCAGGTAGAACAGCACGACCAGGTAAAAACGCTGCAGCCACCGCGCCTGGAACAGGAACACTTTCCCGCCGACGATGCCGGCGAACACGCTGACCCACAGCGCCAGCAGCCACCAGTTGAGGAAAAACAGCGTCGCGACCGCGATCACGACCATGCCAACCAACTGGGCCGCGGTCAGGCGCTGCTCGCCGCGCATGAACGGCTGCCAGATGATGAACAGGCCGAAGTGTGCGAGCATGAGGGCCCGTGCCCACGGATCCCCTGCGCCGCGCATGGCCGACAGGTGCAGCACCACCAGCATCGTGAGAAACAGGATGCGCCAGAAGCGCGTGGTCACCAGCTGTGAGGCCTGAAGGAGCTTAGTGGTCGCCATTCGTTGATCCCCTCGATCCCCTTGATCCGGTTGATCCTGTCGATCCGCCCCGGATCCCAGCCAGCGTGCCCGAACCAGTGGCCCGTGGAGCTACCCGGTTCGCCGTTGCAGGCACGATTTATGCCATTATCAGCCGCATGATCGGCCTCGTGGTCAACCGCAAATCAACCGCGCGATGATGGCATTGAATTTCATATTCACCCTTGCCGGCGCCACGCTGCTCGAGGCGACTCGCAACCGCCTGTTCTGGCTCGCGGCAATCGTGGTCGGCGTCGCGCTCGGGCTGGCGCAGTTCCTCAACCAGGTGGCCATCACCGAGTCGATCGAGATCCAGCTGGCGCTGCTCGCCGCGCTGCTGCGCGTCGCGGCGGTTTTCATCGTGGCCACGTTCATCATCACCAGCATGGTACGCGAAGCGAACGACAAGGTCACCGAACTCATGCTGTCGCAGCCGGCGCCCCGGTCGAGCTATTTTCTGGGCAAGTTCGCCGGCTATGCGCTGGTGGCCGTGATTCTCGCGCTGGCCTTCGCGCTGCCCCTCGCCCTGTTCGCCCCCACGGCGGGCCTCGCGGCCTGGGCGGCCTCGCTGGTAGGCGAGCTGCTGATCGTCACCTCGGTGAGCCTGTTCTGTGTCATTTCGCTCACCCAGGTCCTCTCGGCATTCGCGGCCACCGCGGGATTCTATTTGCTCTCCCGCTCCATGGCGGCAATGCAGGTGATCGCCGGCGCGTCGCTGACCACCGAGCACACGTTTGCCGACACCGCCATCAACTGGATCGTCGATGCGATCGCGCTGCTGCTGCCGAGTCTGGATCGAATGGCCCGGACCGACTGGCTCGTCAATGCCGGTCCGGGCATGGATGAGGCACTGGGACTGGTCGCCCAGAGCGCCCTCTACATCGTGCTGATCGCCAGCGCAGCCCTGTTCGATCTGCATCGCAAGAACTATTAGGCCCCCGCCGATGGCCGAGCGCGCGCTCACCGATGTCCCGAAGCTGGTGCTGGCAATGCTCGCCGGCGCCCTCGCGCTGCAGATTGGGCTGAAGCTGGCCCATCCGGTGGTGCCCCCTGCGGCGTCGGACCTGCGCCCGCCGCCCAGCCAGTCGAGTTTGCGCCTTGCGTCGTTGGGGGACCCGATCCCGCTTGCGAAGCTGCTGATGCTCTACCTGCAGAGCTTCGACTACCAGGCGGTGAATCGCATCCCCTTTCGGGACTTGAACTACGACACCGTGCAGCAATGGCTGCTGCGGGTCCTCTGGCTGGACCCGCGAGGTCAGTACCCACTTCTGGCTGCGAGCCGTCTGTATGCGGATGTCCCGGATGAGCCCAAGACCCGGCTGATGCTCGAATTCGTCTATCGGCAGTTCCTGGACGACCCGGACCGCCGCTGGCCCTGGCTGGCACACGCCGCCGCCGTGGCGAAGCATCGCCTGAAGGACCTGCCCCTGGCCAGGCGCTACGCCGCCGCCATCCAGCAGCACGCCGGCGGCCCCGATGTGCCCCTGTGGGCGAAGCAGATGGAAGTCTTCATCCTGGAGGACATGGACGAACTGGAGACCGCGCGGATCATGATCGGCGGGTTCCTGTCCAGCGGGACCGTCCGCGATCCGGCTGAAATCCGCTTTCTGGACCAGCGGCTGCGGGATATTGAGGCACGTTTGAAGTCCAAGCGCTAACTCCTCTGAAAATAAACGGAATGTCGTAATTCCGTCAGATTCGTCGGGTTTTCGACAAAGCCCACGCGAAAATAGCGTGAAATAGTGCACAAACGGGGTTTTTATGGATTTTGAACCGGGCATGCCTTTTGCGTGATTGGTCGCCTGGCCCATTTGGCTGGAGGGGATAATCATGAAACAGTTCGGCAAACAGCAGGCAGGTTTCACGCTCGTCGAAATCGCGATCGTACTGGTGATCATCGGCTTGCTGCTCGGCGGCATCCTGAAAGGGCAGGAAATGATCACCCAGGCCAAGATCAAGAACCTTATCAACGACCTGAATGGCATCACCGCGGCCATGAACAGCTACCAGGACCGGTACCGGGCGATTGCAGGCGATGACAAGAATGCGGACACGCGCTGGGCCAACACTACCATTAGGGGCAACGGGGACGGTGTAGTTCAGGATCCCTACCTGCTTGTAACGACGATCCCGACCGCCACTCTTGCTGCTGGCGGGGCGGCATCGGCTACCGCCCCCGAGTCGAGTTTGTTCTGGCATCACCTCCGTCTGTCCGGCTTTGTCTCAGGTACCGGCGCGGACCAACCCTTTAACGCCTTGAGCGGGAAGATCGGCGTCCAGACCGGGGCCGGTCTCTCGACATCCGCGTCGCCGACCACCGCCCCCGGAGTGACGCTTAGCGGCTTTGGCGGACTGATCCTGTGCTCGGGCAATCTTCCTGACAAGGTCGCGATTTCGGTTGATGCGCAACTGGATGACGCCAGCGGCGCCACCGGCAGCGTGCGCGCCATCGTTCAGTCAGGCCTACCCCCCACTTTGGATGCCAGCGCGGCAGCTACGACTTATGTGGAGACCGGCACTAACATCTACACGCTCTGCCGGCAACTGTAAGCCAAGCCTGCATCAACCGAAAAAGGCCCGCTTCACGCGGGCCTTTTCTATTCGGGCGCTGTGGTCGAAAACCCGCCCGCAATTGCTTCGCTCGCCGCGCCCGGCTTCCGCAGGCTTTGCATTTCGCGCTCCCGGCACCGTCCGGCGGGACAAGGCGCGTGGCCGGGCCTATAACGCCGCCGCATCAATTTGCTGCATCGGTTTTGCCATGACAAGCAGCTTTCCGGCCTGCGCCTCGACCAGGCCGGCAATGCGAAGAACGAGCGCTCTCTCATCCCCTGCGTAGTCGCCCTCCGCGGCCAGGTGCGCAGCCTGCTTGGGCGCGGCGTGCGCCATTCGCGTCATTTCCCGGCCGAGAAACGAACGCTGAAGCCCCGCTCGTCTGGCGAAATCTGCCCAGGCGAAAGGGCTCACGTCGTCGAGTCTGAATTCGTCGCCGTAGGCCATGGCGAATTCATGGTCGAGCCCTTCGTATTGAACGGCGCTCACCAGGTCGTAGAACGGCGCGATGGCGAGTCCGTCAGCTCTGCAAAAGAAGGACACGTTCTTGCCATGGGCATCCGCGTTGCCGATGAGGTACTGCAATATTGCCCAACGCGTGAGCGCCTGGCGTGTCAAGGCCTTCTGCGCGGTGCAGGACACTGCCGTGGAGAACAGACGCTCGAAACTGACCCCATCCCGAATATGGCGAACGTCCTTGCCAGAACCGAAATTGCGTTCGTATTTGTAGGCAACCGGCAGGTCCAGCGCCTGGCATGCGTCGATAAGGTGAATCCGTCGCACGCTGTCGTCACCGGCTTCGCGGTCGAAGCGTCGTACCACAAGCACAGGATGCGGAACGCGCGCAATGCTGACTTCGGCGGTGCGAAGTCCCAATTGCGCCGCAAGACGCGTGCAAAAATGCTCGTTGGCAACCAGCCCCGGCAGTCGGCTGTCGAGGGGCTCGGGCTTCAGGATATGCGTGGAGGCCAGCGCGCCTTCGACAAGATAGAAGCGATTGTCTTTCACGTAGACAGGCAATTTGTCCTGATATCCGGCAATCGACATGCGTACGCGCCCGTCCCAGACTGCGAACGGCACCTGCGCGCGCTCCTCGATGCGGCGGCGCAGTTCATCAACGGGAATTTCCCTATAGGTCGTCGGGCGGGAGTCCGGGACCGTGCCCTCCGAAAGGAACGAGAACGCCCCGGAAGTCTCCCCTCCCAACTCGCGTACAAGCCCGAAAATGTTGTTTTTCGATACCTGATGTGTCGTCGAGACAATGTCAAGCGCCCGTCCTTCGGGCAAGAGATTCTCAAGAAAGCGACGCACGGTGCTCGATTCGACCTGTGTTCCCGACAGAGGAAAATGCGGGGATAAAGGGTAGGCGTTCCCGGTAGCGAACCAAGTGGGTTCGTAGGCAAAGGAGAAACGCTCTTCGAGGGAATCGTAGCCGATGGTGCCGACACGCTGTGCGGCATCGAACACCCATAGGCTGTGCTGGTTCACCGGACTCATTTGCGCGCCTGCCGGCTGAGCGTCGCCAGAACCTGTGAAATTTCAAGCTTGTCGAGAATGAGCAAGGTCAGCCCTAGACCGTCGAGCACCTTGAACAGGCTCTTCGTCGTGACTCCGGAAGCGGCGTTTTCCAGGCGAGAGAGGACGGTCACCGATACTCCGCAAAGCGCGGCGGCGTCGTCGATTCGCAGGCCCGCAGCAAGGCGCTGGGCGCGCACCGCGCGCCCAAGCGCGCCCGCATCGGCTACTTGTGGAGTGGCGGGGATGGTTGGTTTTGGCAGTGCAGGTGGCATAGTTTACTGAGACAAGTAATAACAAGTGGAGCTGGGCAGAATTACAGGATATATCCAATAAGCGTAAATATACGTTACATTCCTTCGCTAATCAATAGTGTTTCCACTATTAGTAAACACTTGGATATCGGCGCTTCGGCCGGCAATGGCGGGTCAGGCGAAAGTTCCCTGTTCGGCAGTTCTCCACCGCGCGCCGGTGCATACGCCATCGGCAGCATGATCAAGGAAGCGAGACGCTCGCGCGCCAGCAGGCCCGACCGATCCAACAAATGCAGAGCATCGACTTCCCGCTCAAGTCGCGCTACCTCTTTATCCTTGCAATGAGCGGGGCGATCGCCGCTTGATCGACCCTCTGCGCTCGCTGCAACAGCGCCACGGATTCCCGCAGCGCCTCGGGAGATGGGCGGGCCAGGCGATCGATGAGCCGGCCCGCTTCGTCCTCGCGCCCGTCCAGCGCCAGGAAAAACGCCCGCCGGCCGACGATCGCGTTGGAGGGAAAGTAATGCATGACCCGCTCGCTCCAGCGCAGCTTCTGGGCGAGATTATCGCGATCGAGCGGCGCGCCGATGCAAAGCCAGAACTCTGCCATCGGTGCGAGCAGCCCGTGGCCGAGTCGGCCGAGAATTTCCGCTTCCCGCGTCGCGGTGGCGCCCGCCAGCGCGCTGCCCGCGCCCGTGATTCGCGTGAGATCGAGTCTCCAGTAGTCGCGCAAGCCCAGGACCAATATGCCGGCCATTACCGCGCAGGCCGTGGCGGCGGCGACGCGATGAAGCACCGCGCCTCCTTCCCCCGAGGTTCGTCCCGGGACGCCAGCCATCGTTCCCATCAGCAGCGCGGTGACGCCCAGAAAGTGCGCGCTCCACAGCGGGTATTCGAGCAGCGAATGAATCAGTTCGACCCCGGTGGCCGCGACGATCCACCACGTCGCGGGCTGCAGCGCCGCGCGATGGCGGTGCCAGGCCTGCCAGCACCACGCGCCGACCCCGGCCAGCACCAGCGCGGCCCCGACCGCGCCGGTTTCGGCCAGCAGCTGCAGCACCTGATTGTGAGGCGAGGTCCAGACTTCGAACTTATCCGTCATTTCGCGAGGCAATCCGGCCTCGAATGCGGCGCCTGCGAATTCCCCGATGCCGACGCCGGCGATCGGCGCGCCGGCGAACAGCCGCAGCGCCAGCGTCCACGCCTGCCAGCGGATGTCGCCCAACGGGTTGAACACGCGATCGTCCACACCCGCCGGCCCCAGGCCCAACTCACGGTTGAACCAGGGCACGGCGACATAGGCCACCAGCAGGGCCGCCGCGAGCGCAAACGCCGCCCCGCGCAACCGGCGCATGTCGCCCCCGCGGCCACCCTCGCGCTGCCGGCGCGCCGAGGCTGCGCCCAGCGCGGCAAACCACAGGACGTAGAGTAGCGCGGCGCGCGAATCCGACAGCGCGATGGCCCAGACGAGCAGCGCTGCCGCGCACCCCGTCAGAGCCCCGCCCGCGCGCCCGCTCGCCCACAGGTACAGCAGCGCTGCGGTGCCGAGCGCGAGATAGTTGGCATAGAGGCTCGACTGCGCGATGTTGCCGTAGGCGCGGATGCCGTGCAGATCGGCGACGAGGTCCTCCAGCCAGACCGGGCGGCCGTAGAACTGTATGACCCCTGCCGCCGCGTTGGCCAGCGCGCCGGCCAGAATGCATGCAGCCAGCACGCCGGCGGTCCTCTCCAGGCTCGTCGCGGTTACCAGGCAGGCGCCCAGCCAGATCATCAGCACCGCGTACAGCACATAGACGACGGCCCACAGCGACATCTGCGGATAGGCCGCATCGCGCGCGACGGCGCACACGGCCAGAAACGCGGCGAAGCCGATCATCCAGCGCGCCGGAACCGGCAACGCGAGCGCCGGAAAACGCGGGCTCGCCAGCGCGGCGGCGAACGCGGCCAGACCGAGCGCCGCCGCCAGCCATTCCGGGTAGAAACTGCGCAGCGGGAACTGATGGTAGGGAATGAGAAACGGCAGCAGGCACATGGCGCCCGCGAGCAGCAGGCTCACCGCGCCGTGCGTCGCGCCGCGATCGGGATGAGTGATGGCCGATCCCCTCTCAGCCGCGCAGCAGCCGGATTTCCGCTGCTTCGAGCTGATCGCCGGTGCCGAGCAGCACCAGTACGTCTCCCTCCTCGAGCACCGTCTCCGAGGGCGGGGAACTGATGCGGGCGTCAACGCGCCGCAGCACCGTGAGCCTCGCACCGGATGCCTCCAGGGCGAGTTCGCGCAAGACTTTGCCCGCGGCGTAGCTGCCCGCGTCGAGCCGGACCGAATGCAGCCGCAGCTCGCGCGCCTCGTCGCCCGAGTCGGCCTCGTCGGACTCGCCGTGGAAGAAACCTCGCAGCAGGCCGTAGCGCTGGTTGCGCACCTCCTGGACGCTGCGCACCACGCGCCGCAGCGGCACGCCGAGCAACACCAGCGCGTGCGATGCGAGCATCAGACTGGACTCGAAAGTCTCCGGCACCACTTCCGCGGCACCGGCAGCGATCAGCTGGTCGAGGTCGGCGTCGTCGCGGGTGCGCACCACCACCGGCACCCCGGGGTTGAGTTCGCGCGCGTGGTGCAGGACCCGCAGCGCCGCAGAGGTATCGGCGAAGGAAATCACCAGCGCGCTGGCGCGCGCGATCCCGGCCGCGATCAGCGTTTCGCGACGCGTCGAATCGCCGTAGACCACCGGCTCGCCCGCGTTCGCGCCCTCTCGGACGTGCTGCGGATCCAGATCCAGCGCCACGTAGCGGATGCCCTCCCGCTCGAACAGGTGCGCAAGGCTCTGCCCGGTGCGCCCGTACCCGCAAATGATCACGTGGTGTTCGGTGGCCAGGCTTTTCACCGCGATCTGGTGCAGTTCCAGCGAACGCAGCATCCATTCGCTCGTCGCCAGCCGCAACACCAGCCGATCGCTGTACTGGATCAGAAACGGCGCAGCGAGCATCGACAGCAGCATCGCCGCGGAGGCGATCTGGACGAGCTCGCGCTCGAGCACCCCGACGCTCGCAGCCAGCGCGATGATCACCAATCCGAACTCGCCCGCCTGTCCGAGCGCGAGCCCGGCGCGCAGCGCGGTTCCCGGCGTCCCGCCGTACAGCCGCGACAGCCCGGCCACCAGCACCACCTTGAACAGCACCGGCAGCGCGAACAGGAACGCCACCAGCGCCAGGTTATCGCGCACGATGCGCAGATCCAGCTGCATGCCCACGCTCACGAAGAACAACCCGAGCAGCACCTCGCGGAACGGCTTGATGTCCTCCTCCACCTGGTGCCGGTACCCGGTTTCGGCGATCAGCATCCCGGCGAGGAATGCGCCCAGAGCGAGCGACAGGCCGGCGAGTTCGGTCAGCCAGGCCAGTCCCAGCGTGATCAGCAGGACGTTCAGGATAAACAGCTCGTGCGAGCGCCGGCGGGCGACGATATGAAACCATCCGCGCATCAGCTTCTGACCGACGAACAACAGCACGATCAGGACCACGGCCGCCTTGCCCAGCGCGATGGCGAGTTTGGCCGCCAGCTCGCCCTCGCCCTGGGCGAGGGTCGGAATCACGATGAGCAGCGGCACCACCGCAAGGTCCTGGAACAGCAGCACGCCCACCACCTGGCGGCCGTGAGGGGTTTCCAGCTGCAGCCGCTCGGCGTACATCCTCACCACGATCGCGGTCGAGGACATGGCGAGCGCGCCGCCGAGTACCAGGCCCGGCTTCCATCCCAGCCCCGCCAGCACGCAGGCCGCAAGGCCCGCGGCCAGGGTAAGCGCGACCTGGGACAGCCCGAGGCCGAATACCGTGCGGCGCATCTGGAACAGCTTGGGCAGGCTGAACTCCAGGCCGATGGAGAACATCAGGAACACCACCCCGAACTCGGCCAGGTAGCGGCCTTCCTTGGATTCCGGAATCCAGCCCAGCGCGTGCGGGCCGATGACGATGCCGGCGAGCAGATACCCCAGCAGCGGCGGCAAGTGCAGCATGCGAAACACCACCACCACCAGCACCGCGCTGGCGAGGAAAATCAGCACCAGCTCAAGCGTGCTGGTCATCGCTAAGCCTTTGTCGCATGCGGAAAATCCGACGTAACCCTCTGGTATACTGGCCCTATGATAACGGCTGCTCCCCGCGCCAACCACTCCGGCGTGCACCCTCGTGTCTCCGCCGCCGCACTGGAGCTCGCGCGCAAAGTGCTCTCTATCGAGGCCGAGGCGATTCTGGCGCTGATCCAACGGCTCGACGGGCAGTTTCTCGATGCGGCGAACCTGCTCCTAGCCTGCAGCGGGCGCGTGGTCGTCTCCGGGATCGGCAAGTCCGGCCACATCGCCCGCAAGATCGCCTCCACCATGGCGAGCACTGGAACACCCGCCTTCTTCGTGCATCCTGCCGAGGCAAGCCACGGGGATCTGGGCATGATCCAGAGCGACGACGTGCTGATTGCGCTGTCGTACTCGGGTGAATCGGCCGAACTGCTCACCATCATCCCGGTCATCAAGCGCGAGGGTGCCAAACTCATCGCCATCACCGGAAACGACTCCTCCACCCTCGCACGGCAGGCCGATGTGCACCTGGACGCGCGCGTCGCGCAGGAAGCCTGCCCGCTCAACCTGGCGCCCACCGCCAGCACGACGGCCGCGCTCGCGCTGGGGGACGCGCTCGCGATCGCGCTGCTGGACGCGCGCGGATTCAGCGAGCGTGATTTCGCCGGCAAGCATCCGGGCGGCGCGCTCGGCCGCAGGCTGCTTACCCTGGTGTCCGACGTGATGCGCACCGGCGAGGACGTGCCGCGCGTTCCCGACACGGCGACGCTGTCCGAGGCGCTGATCGAGATGTCCCGCAAGGGCATGGGCATGACCGCGGTTCTCGACGCGCAGGCCCGGGTTGCGGGCATTTTCACCGATGGCGACCTGCGCCGCGCGCTCGAGCGCGTCGGCGACATCCGCTCGGCGCGCATCGCCGAACTGATGGGACGCAGCCCGCGCACGATCGCCGCAGACAAGCTCGCCGCCGAGGCCGCGCAACTCATGGAGCGCCACAAGATCAGCCAGCTGCTCGTTGTAACTGCAGATGGAAGGCTTGCCGGGGCGCTGAACACGCACGACCTGTTCAGGGCAAAGGTCATCTGAGCATGGATGGGAACACCGGCGACGCGGCCGAGCGGGCGCGGAGCATCAAGCTCATGATTTTCGACGTCGACGGCGTGCTCACCGACGGCCGGCTGTATCTCTCGGACAACGGCGAAGAGATGAAGGCGTTCAATACGCGCGACGGACAGGGCATCAAATTGCTGCGCGAAAGCGGCATTGCGGTGGGAGTGATCACCGCGCGCAGCTCGCGCGTGGTCGAGCGCCGCGCCAGGGAACTTGGCATTGAGTTGCTGCGCCAGGGAGCCGCCGACAAGGCAGGCGCGTTCGCCGAACTGCTTTCGGGGCAGAAACTCCAGGCGAGCGAGGCGGGCTACATGGGTGACGACCTTGCCGACCTGCCGGTGCTCATACGCTGCGGCTTCGCGGCCAGCGTGCCCTCCGCGCCCGAGGCGGTGCGCACCCGCGCCCACTACGTGGCGCGGGCCGCGGGCGGCGAAGGCGCAGCGCGCGAAGTGTGCGAATTCATCCTGATGGCTCAAAATGCCCTCGAACACGCGATTGCACGTTATCTCGCATGAAGATCCGCGCATGAAGATCCGAGTGGCCAACCTGCTGCCGATCACGCTGATGCTGTTCCTGGCAGCGCTGACCCTATGGCTGCGTATCACGATGGAAACACCAGCCAGCAGCGGCAACGGCAGTCATCGCCACGACCCCGATGCGATCGTCGACAACTTCGAGGTGGTCCGGCTGGACGATCAGGGCGCGGCGCAATATACGCTCACTGCGAACCGGATGATCCATTTCGGCGACGACGATTCGACCGAGCTTGCGGGGCCGCGGGTGGTCAAGCTGGGCGCAGGCCCGAGGGTCACCATCACCGCCGAACGCGGCACCGTCACCCGCGATGGCGCCGAAGCGTTCTTTCACGGCAACGTGCTGGTGGTGCGGGCAGCCACGCCCGAGCGCGAGGAACTGCGCGTGCGCACCGACTACCTCCATGTGCTCGCCGAGCGGAACATCGCGCGCACCGACCGGGCGGTGACCATCACCGAAGGGCGATCGGTGCTATCGGGCGTAGGCATGGAATTCGACGAGAACGCGCGCCGGTTTGCGCTTCTTTCCCAGGTGAGAGGCCGCTTTGACCAGCCCAGGAAATAATGTGCTCCGGATCCTGATCGCGCTGGCGCTGGTGCTCGCATTGCCTGCCCGCGCCGAGCGGGCCGATCGCGACAAGCCGGTGAACATCGATTCGGACCGCATGAATGCCGACGATGCGCAGAAGACCGCGGTCTTCGACGGGCGCGTGGTGCTCACCCAGGGCACGCTGCTCATCCGCGCAGACCGCCTCACCGTGCGCCAGGACAGCGAAGGCTTCCAGTCTGCGACCGCGCTGGGAAAGCCGGCCACGTTCCGGCAAAGACGCGAAGGTCTGGACGAATACATCGACGGCGAGGCCGAGCGCATCGAATACGACGGGCGCGCAGACCGGGTGCAGCTGTTCAACGGCGCACGGATTCGCCGCGACGGCGGTGACGACGTGCGCGGCAGCATCATTTCCTACGACTCGAAGACCGAATTCTTCAGCGTGCAGTCGGCCAAGGACGCATCCCCGCAGAGCCGCGACGCCCGCGTGCGGGCGGTGATCATGCCCAAGAAGAAGGAGGGGAGCGGCATCGCACCTGCGGCGCCGCTCGAACTCAAGCCTGCGCCCGCCATCGCAGCACCGCGCCAGGACTAGTGGCTTATACAGGTCATATCGGCAGCGACGCAGGGCGGCATTCCAATGCCGCCAAAGGCGCCGCGCACGACCGCGCCACCGCCATGATCGGCGCGTTCCCGCGATGAGCCGGCTGAGGACCGACACCCTGAAAAAGCGCTACAAATCGCGCGTGGTGGTCAAGGATGTCTCGCTGGAAGTGTCCAGCGGGGAGATTGTAGGCCTGCTCGGCCCCAACGGCGCCGGCAAGACGACCTGTTTCTACATGATCGTCGGGCTGGTCGCGGTGGACGGCGGCCGGATCTTCGTCGACGACCGCGACATCAGCCGCATGCCCATGCACCGGAGAGCCCGCCTGGGCCTGTCCTACCTGCCCCAGGAGGCCTCCGTATTCCGCAAGCTCACCGTCGAGGAGAATATCCGGGCGGTACTCGAACTGCAGGGTCTCGCCGAGGCCGAAATCCTGGAGCGCCTTCAGCAGCTGCTGCACGATCTGAGCATCGCCCACCTGCACCATGCGACCGCCTTGTCGCTCTCGGGCGGGGAGCGCCGGCGGGTCGAGATTGCGCGCGCGCTGGCGACACAGCCCAGCTTCATTCTTCTGGACGAGCCCTTCGCCGGGGTCGATCCGATCGCCGTGCTGGACATCCAGCGCATCATCCGGTTTCTGAAGGAGCGCTCGATCGGCATCCTCATCACCGACCACAACGTGCGCGAAACCCTGGGCATCTGCGACCGCGCCTACATCATCAACGACGGCTCGGTGCTCGCATCCGGCGACCCGGATGAAATCGTCCAAAATGAAAGTGTGCGCCGGGTCTATCTCGGCGAACACTTCAGGCTCTGACATCATGATGCCAGCCTGCCGCGAGGCCCCAGTTCAACGTTCGCAGCGTCGGCAACGCTGCGCTGCCAACCGCGGCTCGCATCCTCGCGTGACATGAAACAGGCCCTGCAACTCAGGCTTACGCAGCATCTCACGCTGACGCCACAGCTGCAGCAGTCGATCCGGCTGCTGCAGCTGTCGACGATGGAGCTGAACCAGGAGCTTGAGAAATTCCTGATGGAAAACCCGCTGCTGGAAAAAGAGGATGCGGAGACCGAGGCGCAGCCTGTCGGGCCCATCTTTCCGGCCCCGGCCGCCGAAGGCGAATCGCCTTCGGCGGCGGAAGCGCCCTCCGAGGCGCCGTCCGAGGAAACAGGCGCGCAGACCGAGATCGACTGGTACAACGACGCGCCTGCATCGGGCGGCGGACGGGACGACGCCGAGGACTCCGACTATCCCCAGGTCGCCGCCGAATCACCCAGCCTGCGCGAACACCTGCTGGCCCAGGTTTCGCTGACGAACATCGAGCCTCGGGACCGCCGGCTGGTCGAGCTTCTCATCGATGCCCTCGAAGAGAATGGCTACCTGACAATGCCGCTCGAGGAACTGGCCGAACTGATTCCGTCCGAACTCGGCGTGGAGCCCGACGAACTCCAGATCGCGCTGCGCAACCTGCAGAGCCTCGACCCCACCGGGGTCGGCGCGCGCAACGCACAAGAGTGCCTCGAACTTCAGCTCGTCGCGCTTCCCGAGGAGGCACCCGGCCGGACGCGGGCCCTGGCGATCGTCAGGCGGCATCTTGCCCTGCTCGCCGCGCATGACTTCGCGCGCCTGAAAAAGGCGCTGAACTGCACGGACGACCAGCTTCGCCAGGCGCAACAACTGATTCAGACGCTCAATCCGCACCCGGGCGCCGAATTCACGTCGTTCGAGACGAGCTATATCGTGCCCGATGTCATCGTAAGAAAGGCGAAGAACGTCTGGGTCGCCGGCCTCAACCAGGATGCAGTGCCCAAGCTGCGGATCAACCGGATGTACGCCGACATACTGCAGAACAACCGCGGCGACTCGGGCGGCCAGCTTTCGCAGAGGCTGCAGGAGGCGCGCTGGCTGATCAAGAACGTGCAGCAGCGCTTCGAGACGATCCTGCGCGTGTCGCAGGCGATCGTCGACCGGCAGCGCCAGTTCCTCGAGCACGGTGAGGTCGCGATGCGCCCGCTGGTGCTGCGCGATATCGCCGAGACGCTAGGCCTGCACGAATCGACCGTCTCGAGGGTGACCACCCAGAAGTTCATGCGCACGCCGCGCGGCATTTTCGAACTCAAGTACTTTTTCGGCAGCCACGTCGCCACCGATGCGGGCGGCGCCTGTTCGGCGACGGCGATCCGCGCCCTGATCAAGCAGCTGATCGCCGCCGAGGAACCGAAAAAGCCGCTGTCCGACAGCAAGATCTCGCAGATACTGGGTCAGCAGGGCATCGTCGTGGCCCGCCGCACGATCGCAAAATACCGGGAGTCGCTGCATATCCCGCCGGTCAATCTGCGCAAGAGCCTGTAATTCAGGCGCAGGGTTCAATCTTCCTTTTTCCAACCCGGTCGAGAAGGAACCAAACAGCTTGGCTCGCTCTGGAATCCACAATCTCCCGATTTCGGGAAGTTGCAACTTCGCAACTTCCCGAAATCGGGAGACGTATGCAAACCCCAATTCTTCCCCAGCGCTTCGCTGGCCGTTTGCGCTGCTGCCAAAACGTGTAGAATTGCGCCCCTGAGCGGCCTGCGAACCTCGTGGTGCACCGGGTCATGGCACTGGTTCCGGATCGCTCGCCCCGCCAATGAACCTCATCGCCAAACTCCTTCCCCCGTCGAACATCCTTCTGGATCTGGATGTCACCAGCAAGAAGCGCATGTTCGAGCAGGCCGGCCTGCTGTTCGAGAACAACCAGGGCATAGGGCGCAGCGTCGTGTTCGACAGCCTGTTCGCGCGCGAGCGCCTGGGCTCTACGGGTCTGGGCCAGGGCGTGGCCATTCCGCATGGCAGGATCAAGGGGCTGAAAGATGCCGTCGGCGCGTTCGTGCGCCTGGCTTCCCCGGTTGCCTTCGACTCACCCGACGGCAAGCCGGTGAATCTCGTGTTCTTCCTGCTGGTACCCGAGCATGCGACCGAACGGCACCTGCAGATCCTCTCGGAACTGGCGCAGTTGTTCTCCGACCGCGAACTGCGGGAGCGGCTCGCGACCGAAAGCGACCCGGGAAGCCTTCATCAGACCATCACCGCGTGGCAACCCCATGTTGCAGATCAGCGTCGCGCAGCTTCATGACGACAATCGCGAGAAGCTGGGGCTGGCCTGGCTCGCAGGCCGCTCCGGCGCCGCGGCGTTGGTGCGCCGCGACACGGCGGATGGCGCAGCGCTGGTCGGCCACCTCAACCTGATTCACCCCAATCGCATCCAGGTAATAGGCAGCCACGAGACCGCCTATCTGGCCTCGTACGACGCGAGCGCGTTCGGACAACTCCTGGCCAATCTGTTGGCCGCGCGTCCGTCGGCGATCATTATCGCCGACGGCATTGTCCCGGATCCGCGTCTCATCGAATCGGCCGAAAATGCCGGCACGGCCGTGTTCGGCTCGCCCCGGACGGCGGCCCAGGTCATCGAGCACCTGCGCCATGTCCTCGCCAAGACGCTTGCGGAAATGACTTCGCTCCACGGCGTGTTCATGGACGTGCTCGGGCTCGGAGTCCTCATCACCGGCGACTCCGGCGTCGGAAAAAGCGAACTCGCGCTTGAATTGATCAGCCGCGGCCACGGCCTGGTAGCCGACGACGTGGTCGAGATTTCACGCATCGCGGCGTCCGCCCTCGAAGGCCGCTGCCCGCCGCTGCTCAAGGATTTCCTGGAGGTGCGCGGTCTGGGCGTGCTCAATATCCGCACCATATTCGGCGAGACAGCCGTGCGCTCGAAAATGAACCTGAAGTTGATCGTGCAACTTCAGCGCCCGCCGCAGGCGGGCGCCCTGGAAACCGAGCGCCTGCCTCTGCACGAGATCTCCGAGGACATACTGGGGATCACGGTTCGCAAGGTCATGATCCCCGTGGCCGCGGGCAGGAACCTCGCCGTGCTGCTGGAGGCCGCGGTGCGCAACTGCATCCTGCAGCTGCGCGGCATCCACTCGATGCATGAGTTCCTCACTCGCCAGCGCGCGGAGTTGGACAAGAACGGCGGTTAGTTACTTATGTCTCGGCACTTGACAGAGCCGGCGCACAACCGGGGTTTATATTGGTCTCCCGATTTCGGGAAGTTGCGCAGTTGCAACTTCCCGAAATCGGGAGATGATGTACGCCAAGACAAGCCAGGCTTTCTGGTTCCAACTCCCCCGGCTTGAGCTCATCGAATGCAACTGGTCCTGGTCAGCGGGCTGTCCGGCTCGGGCAAGAGCATCGCGCTCAATGTCCTGGAGGACAGCGGCTACTACTGCGTCGACAATCTGCCGGTCAAGCTGCTGCAGGAAACCGTGCAGCTGCTGCGCGATGCGGGAAACGCGCGTGTCGCGATGAGCATCGACGCGCGCAGCGGCGGCTCGCTCGCCCTCATCCCCGGCTACCTCGAGAACCTCAAGGCCCAGGGCGTCGATGTGCGCCTGCTGTTCCTCGATGCCACAGATCACGCGCTCATAAGGCGCTTTTCGGAGACCCGCCGCCGCCATCCGCTCGCACGGGGCAACATCACGCTCGAGGAGTGCCTGACGCGCGAGCGCGACCTGCTTTCCCCGATCGCCGAGGTGGGCCATCGCATCGACACGAGCGAGTTGCATCCCAACGCCCTGCGCACCTGGATTCGCGACCTGCTCGACGTCGACCCGCGGAGCATCGTGCTGCTGTTCGAATCGTTCGCATACAAGCAGGGCATTCCGCTGGATGCCGATCTGGTGTTCGACGTCCGCTGCCTGCCGAACCCTTTTTACGATCCCCGGCTGCGGCCGATGAGCGGCCTGCACCCGGATGTGGCGGGCTTTCTGGAGCGGGAACCGCAGGTCGGCAAGATGCTGGCCGACATACGCGACTTCGTGGCAACCTGGCTGCCGGCCTACACCGGCGACAACCGCAGCTATCTGACCGTGGCGATCGGCTGCACCGGCGGCCAGCACCGCTCGGTGTACTTCGTCGAGAAGCTCGCCGCCCATTTCCGCGCGCTCACATCGGTGGTGGTTCGGCACCGCAATCTGGCTGCATGAATGACGGCGGCACCTGAGTCCTATAGACAGTGCTGTCGCATGGCGCCGGTGAACTTGCGCGCGGCGCGCGCCAACCGTGTTTTCCGCGCGGATGAAAAACATCCGCACGGAAGACACGGTTCGAGTTAAAGGCAAAGACATCCTTCGGGTTCTATACAAGATCACCGATTGCGTACGGATGGCTTTTCATCCGTGCGCAATCGGCGATCCGCGCCCACGGCTTCTTGTCCGCGCAACATCGCAAGCAGCTTTTTCACCGGCACCGGCACCCCGGCCTGCCTCGCCTGCTCCAGGTCGAACCACGCCGTTCCGGGCTGCCCGGCGCGCGGCATGAGCCGACTGACTTCGCATCGGCAGGGCCGGATGTCGAGCGTGAAATGGGTGAAGGCGTGGCGCAACGGCTGGAGGGCGAGCGGCTTGCCGACCTCGCATCCGAGCCGTGCAGCGCAATGCGCCCGCAGCTCGCCGTCAGCCGGCATTTCCGGAAACGACCACAGTCCGCCCCAGATGCCTGACGGGGGACGCTGCTCCAGAAGGATCTTGCCCTGGCGCATGAGCAGCAGCATCACCACCGAACGCACCGGCGTCGTCCTGCGCGGCCGGCGCACCGGATAGGCCGCCACGCTCCCACCGGCAAGCGCCGCGCAGCTCGAGGCAAGCGGACAGCGCCCACAGCCGGGCGATGCCCGCGTGCAAACCGTTGCGCCCAGATCCATCAGCGCCTGCGTATAGGTCTGGACGCCCCGCTTGGGCACCAGGGATTCGGCAAGCGACCAGAGCACGTTCTCCACCGCCTTGTTCGCCGTGAGTCCGCCCACCGCAAAATGCCGCGCGAGTACGCGCTTCACATTGCCGTCCAGAATCGCCTCGCGCGCGCCGAACGCAAACACGGCGATGGCCGCAGCCGTCGAGCGTCCGACGCCGGGAAGCGCTTGGAGCTCGATGCGTTGTTCCGGGAACACCCCGTGATGCTCATCGAGAATCGCCCTTGCGGCCCGGTGCAGATTGCGCCCCCTCGAGTAGTAGCCCAGGCCCGCCCAAAGGCGCAGCACGTCCTCCAGTGATGCCCGGGCGAGGCTAGTCACGTTCGGGAAGCGCGCTCGAAACCGCTCGTAATAGGGAATGACCGTGCCGACCTGGGTCTGCTGCAGCATGACCTCCGACAGCCATATCGGGTATGGATCCCGCGTCCGCTGCCAGGGCAGATCGTGGCGGCCGTGACGCCGGTGCCAGGTGATGAGTCTCCTGGAAAAATCCTTCATGGCAACGACCTGCGGAAACGCTTCATCCGCGGTCACTAAGCCGAACCCAAACGGGCGGGCTCGCTTCGGCATCCATCATCTCCCGATTTCGGGAAGTTGCAATTTCGCAACTTCCCGAAATCGGGAGACTCATGTAAACCCAAGATCTTCGCCAATCGCGGCTACTCGTTGGCGACGCCGAACGGCACATGCCCGGTGGCGACGTGCCGGCTTGCCGATTCGCAGTGGCCGCGCTGGTCGTCGAAGAAAATGTCAGCGCCGAAGGCCATCAGGAAGCGGCCCTTGTCGAGCCCGCCCAGGAACAGCGCCTCGTCGATCCGGATGTTCCAGGCGCGCAGCGTTCTCACCACCCGCTCGTGCGCCGGCGCGCTGCGCGCGGTGACCAGGCCGGTGCGGATCGGCGAAGCATCGGGCGGGTATTCCGACTGGATGCGGTGCAGCGCGGCGAGAAAGCTCTTGAAAGGCCCGCCCGAGAGCGGCTCCCTGGCCGCGTTCACCTCGGTCGCGGTGAACGCGGCCAGCCCTTCCTCCTTGTAGACGCGTTCGGCCTCGTCCGAGAACAGCACCGCGTCGCCGTCGAAGGCGATACGCAACTGATCGGTCAGCGCGGTGTTCCGGCCGATATTCGATGGCAGGATCGTCGCGGCGGCATGACCCGCGTCCAGCGCCTTGCGCACATCGATCGGATTCGCCGACAGGAACAGGTGCGCATCGAATGCCGGCACGTACGGATAGGTGCTTTCGCCCCCGGTGAACGCCGCGCGCGAGATGTCGAGCTGATGGTGTTCGATGGAAGTCATGATGCGAAGCCCGGTGTCGGCCGTGTTGCGCGACAACAGGATGACTTCCACGCGCGGCCGGACCGGCGGCAGGGCATTGAGCGCGAGCAGCTTCTTCACCAGCGGAAATGCCACGCCAGGCGCGAGCCGCTGGTCCTCGTGTTCGCGCTGGTACTGGTAGTAGGCCTCGACGCCGAGTTCCTCGAACACGCGGTTGCTGTCCTCCAGGTCGAACAGCGCCCGCGAGGAGATGGCGACGACGAGTTTTCCGTCAAACGAGGCGGGCATGATCAGGACCGGACAGGGATTGCGGCACGAGGCGCCAGTGTACAGCGGGCGCGGACGGCAGGCGTTCCCGAGCCGCCGTCTCGCCGCAGGCACCCGGTCCCTCGGCCCGTCGCCGAATCAGAAACGGTGCCCGGCGCGATACTCGGTCAACAGGTTGTCGTCGGTGATAATGTCCAGCGGGCGCGAGTGATCGGCCTGCTCCCGCGCCACGTCGATGAACGTCCGATCCAGGAAACTTCGTATCACTTTCCCGCTTCCGGGCGGGAACAACGGTGCACCGTCGAGAACCAGGCTTTGCAGCCGATCAAAGGCCGCCTGGGTGCGCAACCCGGGACGAAAATCATGGTCGCTTGCGACGACGAACCCTTGGTAGCGGTAGGCATTCCCGAATACCGCCGAGGCGGTGCGCAACACGTCGGGGGAACCCGTGCTGTTGTAGGCGAGGATGGCCCCCGGCGCCATGTGCGCCTTCACCTCGGACAGGAATTCCCTGGACAGCAGGCTCGATGCGTAGACCCGCCAGTGCCACGTCGTATTGACGACCACGAGGTCATACCGGGCCCCCGGCTGACCCTTGAGCCACCGGCGACCGTCGTCGATATGCAGACGCACCCTGGCGTCGCGCAATGCGCTGAGTTGCCGCGGATAGTCCTGCATCGCCCCCAGGTAGCCGGGGTTGATCTCGATGATGTCGATTTGCTCGACGCCCGGAAATGCCGTCACGAGCTTGAGCCAGCTGCCGATCGACAATCCGATCATCAGCACCCTGCGCGGGCGATCCTGCAGCGCCGACAGGATGAGCAGCCGGTCGATGCCATTCGAGTTGACCACGGGATCGAGGTTCGCCCGACCGTCATAGACATTGCCGCCGTACACTGCGTCGCCCGATTGCCCGCCGTCGTAGATGGTCACGATGCCGTGGCGCGTCTCGACGATGCGCTTGATCGTTCCCGCGTCGGTCGCGACCAGGTGAATGAGCCGGTCGGGAAGCGCCCACGCAAGTCCGCACAGGGCGATGCCCGCCGTGCCCAGCGCAGCGATGCGCCATGCCGGCCAGCACTTGAACAGGCAAAGCACACCCGCGAAGAAACCGAGCACGGCCACTACGGCAAAACACTGCTGCGTCGTAAGGATGTCCAGAAGCACAAAACCCGTCACGATCGGCCCCAGCGCCGAGCCCGCGATATTGAACGCGTACACCCGCGACATCGATCGCCCGACGCGATTGCCGGTCTGGTCCGAGCCCAAGTGGTGCGCGATCGGGAACACCACTGCCTTCAGTGCCGCGGTGATCATGACCAGCAGGCCGCCGCAGGCCTTCTGCCAGTTCTCCGCAGAGTGAGCGACGATGCCGTACAACCACGGGCTCGCGAGATCGAACACGCCGGAGGCCGTGAGGACCAGGCCGCTGACCACCCACAGGTTCCGGGTCCCCGTGCTTGCCTCCTTGCCGATCCGCGCACCCAGTGCGATGCCCAGCAGATAGGCGGCCAGCACGAAGGAAAGCGCCTGGGGTACCGACTCGTTGGCGAAGCCGAACAGCCGGATCCAGAGAATTTCCTGGCTGAGAGACAGAAAGCCGGCAGCGAACGACAGTAGATGCGGCGCCCGGTTCATCGGGGTCTCCGGAACGCCAGCATCGCGACCAGCGCCACCGCCGAATTGAGCGCTGCCGCGGCACGCACACTTCCCGCCAGACCGAATTCCTGCAGCAGCACGAATCCCGCAAGCACGGCTCCCACTGACGCGCCCAGCGTATTCGCGTAATAGAGCATGCCAACGGCGCTGCCCACGTGATGATCGGTGGCATTCAAGTGCGCCACCAGGATCGGCAGGGTGGCGCCCATCAGGATGGTCGGGATGACGAGGATGGAGAAACTGGCCAGCGCGGTGAACTCGTCCCCGCCCGCGGCGAGCGCCGATCCCGTGGCCCCGATCAGTTGCGGACTGATGAATCCGTAGGCACCGATACAGAGCTCGGTCGCGGCAAATATCGTCAGCAGACGGAGCGGAAATCTGTCGGCCACCTGCCCGCCGAGCAACGCACCGGCCCCCAGCCCGAACATGAAGACGGACACGATGACCGTCACCGACTCCAGATCGACGCCGAACAGGGCATACAGCATCCTTTGCCAGGCGATCTGATAGACGAGCGCGGCCGCCCCGGAGGCGAAGAACAGCCCGAACAAGATTGCGCGCCGGACACCCCGCAGGTCACTTGCCGCCTGCTTGCTCATCGGTCGCGCTTCTTCTCCTTCCAAGGCAAGCCGCCCTCAGGCGCGTTCCGCAGCGCCCATCATTCTATTTTGGTGCCCGATGCCTTGATCACCTCGGCCCACTTCGCTATTTCCGCCTTCATGAACCGCTTGAACTCTTCGGGGGTGCTGACGCACGGTTCGAGGGCCACTTTCAACACCCGCTCCCCGCTCACCACGCCCGTGACGGGGCCGCTCCGGCTGGGGCCAGATCCCCATGCTTCGCCGCCATTTCTCTGAGTTCATTCTTCAGCACCTTGCCCACTGCGTTCCTGGTCAACGCATCCGCGAAGACAGTTTCCAGTCGCGTGCGCGCAAGAGGTTACCGCATCCGCTACGGCTGCGCATCAAAACTGCCGCACGCGAACTTCGGTAAGATGGGCAAGCAGCCGGGCGGCTGCGAGGTTCTCGCAATCGGGAGACGTCATGAGTAAATCACTATGGCCGGAAGGCAAGCGCATTGCGGTTGCGCTGACGTTCCTGCTGGAGAGCTGGTCCGAAGGCAAGGCGCCGCCTTATTCGCCGATGACGAGTCCGCCCAAGCCGGGCGCGCTCGACCTGGCGGGCATACAGTGGTCCGAGTACGGCGCCAGGGCGGGTGGCTACCGGCTGATGCGGATTGCCAAGCAGCACAACCTGCCCGCCACGTTCTGCGTCAACGCCCGGGTCGCAGAACTTTTCCCGGCGGTGGTGAAGCAAGTCGTCGCCTCGGGGTTCGAACTGGCCGCCCACAACTATGCGCAGGACCAGGTGCTTCCCGGCCTCACGGAGGCAGAGGAGCGCGGTGTCATCCGGCGCAGCGTCAAGTTGCTCCAGGACGTCTCCGGCGTGAGGCCGTGCGGGTGGCTGAGTTCCACCATCGCGACCACCGAGCACACTGCCGACCTGCTTGCGGAAGAGGGCATGCTCTGGCACGGGGACTACAACTACCTCGATCTTCCCTGCAGGGTCAAGACCAGGCACGGGTCCATTGTGGCCATCCCGCACAGCGACTATGCCGACAATCGCGTGCTGCGCGGGGCGCCGCGCGATTGGTACCAGTGCTACAAGGACATGTTCGACTTCCTCTACCATCAGGAACCGGATGCCTTCATCAATATCACCATCCACGGCCACTTCGGCGGACGGCCGCTGATTTCTGCGGTGCTCGACCAGATGCTGCGTTACATCACCGGACATCCGGGCGTATGGTTTCCACGGCACGACGACCTCGCCCGGTGGGTGAACGACCGGAGCATCGACGAAATCACCTACGCCGAGCGGTTCTCGCTATGATCCGGTCTCATATGGTTCGAAACAAGGAGGAAAACATGAAAGCCATTCGATTGACGGCCCTGTCCCTGCTGCTCGCCCCGGTGCTTGCACTGGCCCAGGCATATCCATCCAAGCCGGTGCGCATGGTGGTTCCCTATTCGGCGGGCGGCGCGACCGACACGGTCGCGCGCGCGGTCGGCAATCGCCTCTCCGAGGCGCTTGGTCAGCAGGTGGTGATCGACAACCGCGGCGGCGCGAGCGGCATGATCGGCTCGGACATCGTCGCCAAGGCGGCGCCGGACGGCTACACGCTGCTGCTGACGGTCGGCCCGCCGCACAGCGCGTTCCCCTTCTTCATGAAGAACGTTCCATTCGACACCGTCAAGGATTTCACCCCGATCATCGTCGTCGGCACCGCGCCGCAGGCGATCGTGGTGCATCCTTCGCTGCCGGTGACCTCGCTGAAGGGACTCATCGACTATTCGAAAAAGAACCCGGGCAAGCTCTCCTACGGCACCTCGGGCGTCGGCTCCTCGCAGCACATGGGCGGGCTGCTGCTCAACCGGGCGGCCGGCACCGACATGGTTCACGTGGCGTACAAGGGTGGCGCACCGGCGCTGAACGATGTGCTCGGCGGCCAAATCCCGGTCGCCATCGTGATCCTGTCCAACGTGATCACCCATGTGCGCGCCGGTAAGCTGCACCTGCTGGCGGTGCTGGAGGCGCAGCGCGCCAAGGCGGCGCCCGACACGCCGACCGTCGCCGAGGCCGGCGTGCCGGGCTACGCGGTGCCCGACACCTGGATCGGACTGGTCGGACCGGCGAGGCTGCCCGAGGCGATCGTCAACCAGGTGAATGCCGCCGTGCTGAAGGCGCTCGGCTTCGCGGACGTGCGCGCGCGGCTCGAGGCGGCCGGCTTCGAAGTCCGGGGCAATACGCCGAAGGAATTCGCCGACGGGATCGCGAAGGGCTACGAGACCTACCGGAGAATCGCGACCGAGGCTGGCATCAAGCCGGAGTAGTGCGCGACCATGATGTCCGAACGCGCCCGCGGTCGGATCCGCTGGCGCGGCCGGTGCTCAGCGGCCCGTCACTCGGCCTGGGCGAGCATTTGTCGCACTAGCTGTTCAACCAGATTCGTATTCACCCGGCCGGCCTCGAATTCCGGGTGGCCCATCACGAAGTGCAGGAATGTCAGGGTCGTGCCGATGCCCGAGACCGAGAACTGCTCCAGCGCCCGTCGCATCCGCGCCAGCGCTTCGGTCCGGTCGGTACCGTAGACGATCAGCTTGCCCAGCATCGAATCGTAGTACATGGGAATGGTGTAACCGGCATAGCAGTGGGTGTCCAGCCGGATGTTCGGCCCCTGCGGCGGGTTCCACTCCACGATCCGGCCCGGACTGGGCCGGAATCCCTCGGCCGGCAGTTCCGCATTGATGCGGCATTCGATGGCATGGCCGCGGAAGATCACATCGGACTGCGAGAAGCGCAGCCGTTCTCCGCGGGCGACGCGGAACTGTTCCTGCACCAGATCGATACCCGTGATCATCTCGCTGACCGGATGCTCGACCTGGATTCGCGTGTTCATCTCCAGGAAGTAGAACTTCTCCGCATCCTGGTCGACGATGAACTCGACGGTCCCGGCGTTCTCGTAACGGATGTTCCGCGCCAGCGTGACCCCCGCCTGCCGGATCTCTTCGCGGAGCTCTTCCGTAATGGCCGGCGCCGGCGACTCTTCAACCAGCTTCTGATGCCGGCGCTGCAGAGAGCAGTCGCGCTCTCCCAGATGGATCACGTTTCCGAAGCGGTCTCCGAGCACCTGGACCTCGATGTGCCGGGCATTCGGGATATAGCGCTCAAGGTAGAGGCTATCGTCCCCGAAGGCCGCGCGGGCCTCGGCCGAGGCGGATCCGAACATCTGCTGCATCTCCCCGTAATCCATCACGATCTTCATGCCGCGGCCGCCGCCACCCGCGGCCGCCTTCATCATCACCGGAAGACCGATGCGCTCGGCAAGCTTCGCCGCCTCCGCGTAGGAATGGACCTTCTCCGACCCGGGGAGGATGGGCAGGCCGTACTGGCGGGCGAGCGCCCGGGCCTGCAGCTTGTTGCCCATCTCCTGGATCTGTTCGGGTCTCGGTCCTACGAACGTAATCCCCTGCGCGGCACAAGCCTGCGCCAATTCCGGCGACTCGGCCAGAAAACCGTAGCCCGGATGGATTGCGTCCGATCCCGTCCCGAGGGCGGCGGAAACGATGGCTTTGATGTTCAGATAGCTGTCGGTAGTGTTGGCCGGACCGATACAGACGGCGCGGCCCGCAATCCGCACGGGCAAGCTGTCCCGATCGGCTTCTGAAAAGGCGAGGACGGTCTCGATTCCCAGCGCTTCGCAGGCCCGGATGATGCGGACCGCGATTTCGCCGCGATTGGCGATCAGAACGCGGGAGACGGTCAACTGCGAGCCCCCTTGCGAGAGCCCTTCGCGCCGGCCGAAGCGGCGGCCGCGGGCCGGACGCGGAAGAGAACATGCCCATACTCGATGAACTCGGCGTCCTGCACGCAGATCTCGGTGACCACGCCGCTCACGCCCGCCCGGACGGCGGTGAATACTTTCATTACCTCGATCAGCCCGACCGTGGTATCGGCGGTCACCTCGGCGCCCACCGACACGAAGGGGGCGGCACCGGGTTCCGGCTTCGCATAGAACCGCCCCATCAATGGCGCAACGATCGTGACTGTCCCGTCCTGCGCGCGAACTGCGTCCGCAGCCGCGGGTGCCGGCGCAACGGGTGCGGCGGCGACCGCCGCCGGGACAGCAGCGACCGGCGGCGCAGTCACCGACGGGGCGGGCACGGCCGCGCCCATGCCCGGCGGCGCGTTGCCCTTGCCGATCGTCACCTTCAGATTTCCCACATCCAGCTGCAGAAAGTCGAAACTCGACCGATCCAGCGTTTCGACAAGCAGTGAAATTTGCCGGACTTCGTCATCGCTCAGCGAATCCAATGCGTTGCTCACTCTGTCTTCTCCTTCGTTCGTGACTCGATAATCACTTGTCCGCGCCGCTCGGAATCAGCTCTGCACCAGCAGCGAATCGCTGCCCCGCTGCACCTGCACGTAGCGCACCCGCTCGTGTTTGCCCAGTTCCTCGATCAGCGCGAGCAGGGGTATGCCCGCGCCCAGGTATTTCCTCGGCGGACCGGCCGCGCGCATCGCCCGGATCTCATCCTCGCCCTTCATGATGTAGCGCAGCAGGAACTCCTCGTCCGATACCCCGGGGCCGCCGAGCCTGCCCCGCAGTTCCTGCAGCGGGATATCGCGCATCCGTTTCGCAGCCATTTCTTTCAACTCTTTCGCCCTGGGGTTGGCAAGCAGCTTGTCCTTCAGGTTCTGATCCATCCACGGCTGACCCGAATCTTCCCCGAAAACCCCCAGCGCAAACAGGATCAACTCGTCGATGACATGCTTGTAGCGTTCCCCCATGGTCACGTTGAGCGTGGACTGCGTAACCACGAACTGCGAATGCGGCGTGATCATGATCGG
>Ga0155954_1014_pt3 | contig 33127 bp, 28 predicted proteins | sample RifCSPlowO2_02_FD_107608 | JGI IMG/M metagenome (GOLD analysis project Ga0155954, IMG submission 107608) | Betaproteobacteria bacterium RIFCSPLOWO2_02_FULL_65_20
TCGGCCTCCGCGCGCGAAACGAAACGCGCCGAGCCCATGAACACGATGGTGTCGTCGATCTTGTGGTACTCGAAGCGGCTCTTGGGCTCCAGGTACTCGGCCAGGATCCGCAGCGGCCGCGCCTCGCCGCTTTTCAGGAACGGCTCCTTGAGGTACGCCTTGACCGAATGGCGGCGCCTTTCCCTGCGTTTTTCATCCATGGGACAACTCCTTGCGCAAGCGCTCCGCGGGCGGCGCTGCGCGCCGATGGGTGATTGCAGCCGGGGAACTCCAGCCCATGGTAGCAGCCGATCCGGCAACGCCCGCATGCGCATGGGTAGGCGCCCGACGGCCCCTCAGAGCTTGTACCAAATCTGCCTCCGAATGCTCAAGCGTCTGGCAGTGCGGCAATGGCGCTGATCTCGATCAGGTAATCGGGCGAGGTCATCTTGCAGACCTCGACCATGGTCGAAGCCGGTGCGGGTGGTTTGAAATATTCGCGGCGCACTTTATGGATCAGGTCGAAATGCTCCATGTTCCGCACGTAGACGTCGACCCGGCAGATGTCGTCGAGCGTGCCCCCCGCCTCCTCGATAGCAGCCTTCAGGTTTTCGCACACCTGGCGCGTTTGGGCTTCCACATCGCCGATTCCGGCTATGGAGCCGTCGGTGCGTCGCGCGGTCATGCCGGAGATGAAAACCAGTTTCCCTCGCGCCTCGATCATCGTGGCCTGCGAAAAGTGTCCGTTGGGCTGACGCAGCTTTGCGCTCGTTATCTGCTTCTTGGCCATCCGTTTCCCCCTGTTTCCTCGATTCATCACTCGCCCGCAAACACGCCCGTCCCGGTAACGCCCAGCTGCTGCGCCGTCTGCTTGAGCTCCTTCACAACCTCTGATGCCAGGGGGCACATACCACCGTTCTTCTGCAGCACGCGCCATGCGGGCTCTCCGGGCGTAAAGATACGATCCACGCCCATAGAGCGTCTTGAATGCCGGACGCGCTCCGCAAAGCCGGTCACACGCGCCCGGAACTGTGCGGGCTCGCAAAAGCGCTTCACGTCGATTCCAAGAAAGAAATGGGCGCATGCGTACGGTTCGGAAGCATCTCCGTACAGAGGCTTCACCTCCCCACCTATCGCGCCGCAAGACAACCCCCCGCAGAACAGGTCGATCATGAAAGCCAGTCCGAATCCCTTCGGGCCAGCAGCAGGCAACAGCATTCCCTTGATAGCCTCCGCGGGATCTGTGGTCGGTTGTCCCGAGGCGTCGGTCGCCCAACCCTCGGGAATGTGCTCTCCGGCAGCTTGCGCGAGCCGGATCTTTCCCATCGCACTTGCGCTCATCGCCATGTCGAGCAAGATGGGTGGCCCTGATTCCGACGGCATCGCAATGGCGATGGGGTTGTTGCCCACGACGCGCTCCGCACCCCCGGGCGCCGGCATCAACGGTCTTGTGTTCGACATCGCGACACCAATCCAGCCGTGGTCGGCAAGCATTTGAGCCCAGCGCCCCGCCGTCCCGAAATGGAATCCGTTGCGCACCGCAACCGTAGCGATCCCATGCTCGGGAACCCGCTCCTTGAGGATGTCGATCGCCTGCTGAGAGGTAAGCTGCCCGAGTGCGTTTTGCGCATCCAGCACGACTGCGGAACCACGATCGCTGGCAACGCGCGCCTGCGTCCTCAGAGAAACCGATCCGCCGCGGATGCGCTCGATATACAGGGGAACAAGCGTCACGCCGTGCGACGCCTGGCCTTCCATGTCTGCAGCGACCAGCGCCTCGGCCACCAGCCTGCCCGAGGGTCGCGACACACCCGCGGCCACTAACAATGCTGCCGCAAACTCGATTAACTCGGCCTCCGGAATGCAGATATCTGAACCTGTTTTCACGATCATGTTCTGTCCGTTAGCCCTAAGATGCGTCCGGTACAGCGTGTCCGGGCGGCCATGCGGGACCGGGCATTGTTCGGCCAGATGCGCGACCTAGCGCCTGGCACGCTTCGCAGAGCCGGACTTCTTCGCCTTGCTTGCAGACCGTTTTGCCGTCCTCGCCACCCTCGGCTTGCTCTTCTTCACGACGCTGCCCACGGTCGCGTCGGAGTGATACGAAGGTCGCTTGACATAGTGCGGCCCGTCGTACATCTCCAGAAGCAAGGACTCCTTGCGTGCCATCGTCGGGCCATGCGCATGTCCCTTGGGGTTCATGTAAAACGTGCCCGGCTTGAGCACGAGACCTGTAGACGTGTATTCGTATTCGCCCTTCAGGCAATACATGAACTGGTTCGACGCATGCTTGTGGCGGATCGGCACGCCCACGCCCTTGGGACAATGAAACAGCGCGATGCTCGCCCCGGTTTTCGGGTTTTCCCAAAGCGGATAAATCCGAAACCCCGCCGGTATGTTCCGCCATTTTTTTGGATCGAGTTCCGTGACCAGCAATTCCTTGGTTCTCTTCCTCATCGCTGATTCTCCTTCAATTGATGGGTAAGGCTCGCTCTTACGATCTTCCGGCGGTCGCGCGTAGTGCTATTTCTATACCGTCGCAACTGGTCACCCGGCCGAAGTAGATCTCAACGTTCTTCAGCGTGGCGGCTTGCAGGTCTGGAAAGGTCGAAGCGACGCAATCAGCCGGCACGATGATGTCATAATCGCGAAAGTAGGCATCGCGTATCGTCGACTCGACACAATAGTTGGTTGCGACACCTGTGACGATGAGCATCTGGATCCCCAACATGCGCATTTTGGTGTCGAGGGTAGTGTCGAAGAAGCAGCTCGGCCGGTGCTTCTCGAATACATGATCCTCGGGCCTGAGTTCAGCCTGGAATTCGCTGACGAGTTCAGCATCCCACGTGTCTCTCAGGCATGGGAAGTAGTTGCGCTTGTCCATGTGCGAAGGAATCTTGTGAATCCGCCGCGTTACGTCGTTCTGGAAATGAACCTGCCTCGACGCGAGAATCCGCAGGCCCGCGGCGCGACACAGTCGGACAATTCGTACGATATTCGGGACCACGGCTTGCTGACGTGTCGTATCGATGCCGGCCCGGGCCATTGCGCTATCCTTGTGGCAGAAGCCGTTCTGTATGTCGACGACGAGGAGCGCGGTATCTTTTCGGTCAATCGTGAAATCGAGGGAGAGAGCGCCTGCATCGCTTTCGTTCTTGATCATAATAGGCTCCTGTTCTGGTTCTTGTCTTCGATCGGCCAGCATTTCCGTGCCGCGCCCTCCGAAACTGTTGACGAGGATTCTATATGAGGTCGATGAAAATGCCATCGCGCGGTTCAAAACCCAAGTACGACCTAGTCATCGAGAAAGACGTCGAGATCCCGATGCGCGACGGCGCCGTCCTGCGCGGCGATGTGTTTCGGCCGAAGTCGGCACAGCGCGCTCCGGTGATCATGAATCTCGGCGCCTACCAGAAGGACAAGATCTGGCTGCCGCCGGACGAGGTCGACGAAAGGGCCAATCCCCACATGAACTGGGAGACGGCCAATCCACTTTGGTGGGTACCGAGAGGGTACGCGCTGGTGCGAGTCGACTCACGTGGCTCGGGCAAGTCCCCGGGACTCAACAATCCTTGGTCCCCTTCCGAAGCACGGGATTTCTACGATGCCATTGAGTGGGTCGCCAGAGCGCCGTGGTGCAACGGACGTGTGGGCACGCTGGGTATCTCCTACTACGCAATGAACCAATGGCTGGTAGCGAATCTGCGTCCGCCTTCCCTCAAAGCGATGATTCCCTGGGAAGGGGCGGCAGACATGTATCGCGATTTCGCGTACCACGGCGGCCTGTTCAGTTTCGGGTTCGCCGTAAACTGGTATCACGCACAGGTCGCCCACCACAGGCTCGGCAAGCCCAGGTCGACGTCGCCGGATGGGTTCTCCAGCCCCTGGCTGCTCGAATACCTGCGGGAGAACCTGGATAGCGAGTGGTATTTCGGGAGACAGGCGCGCTGGAGTGAAATCGACATTCCGTTCCTCTCGGCCGGCAACTGGAGCGGCATGGGACTGCACCTGCGCGGAAATTGCGAGGCCTTCACACGCGCGGCGTCGCGGCACAAGTGGCTGCGAATCGATACAGGCACCCACTATGGCCCTTTCTACAGCGAGGAGGGCCGACAAGACCAGTTGCGCTTTTTCGACTATTGGCTCAAGGGCGTCGAGACAGCGCTGCTCAAGGAACCCCGAATAAAGTTGCGCATTCGAAAGGGCGGCAAAGACAACTACGAATGGCGCCATGAAAGGAACTGGCCGCTCAAGCGCACGCGCTGGACCCGGTTTTACCTGAACCCTGTGAAGGTACCCGCCCGCCAAGATGCCGACGGCACGCTCACGATTCTCGCGCCGCGCAAGGCAACATCGCTCACCTACTGGTCAAACGGACTGGCGCAACCTGGTCTCGGAACGCCAACTTGGATGAGCGGCATGATCGGAAAGAGCAGTCCGCGCACGGGCATTTCATTTGAAACGGCACCGCTCGATCGGAATACCGAGATCACCGGCCCGGTAGCGCTTGTGCTCTGGGTCGCCAGCGGCACAGAGGACATGGATATCTACGCGACCATTCGCAACATCGATGCAGACGGAAACGACGTCTTCGAACAGGGGCAGCAAGGCCAACCGGTACCGGTTGCCAAGGGATGGCTACGCGCCTCCCACCGCAAGCTCGACCCTAATCTCACTCTGCCCTATAGGCCATATCACGCCCACACCGAGCGACTCTGGCTCAAGCCTGGTGAACCGGTAAGAGTCGAGGTGGAAATATGGCCCACGTGCATGGTCTTCGCCAAGGGTCACCGGATCCGCCTCGATATCCAGCCGCGGGACGGCATCGGCAGTGCACCCTACACGCACTATTCGGCAGACTACAACTGCGCGACAAATACAGTGTTTGCAGGAGGAAGCCGGGCGTCTTACCTCCTGCTCCCCCTCATCGCAGACCGCTGAGAGCCGCCCGTTAAGCAGCGGCTACGCGCCTATTCGGGCTGGATACCCGCCAGGCGAGCCCCTTCGGTCCAGCGGTCGACTTCGCGCTTCAGAAACGCCGCGAATTCTTCGGGCTGTGATCCGACCGTATCGACACCCGAGGTGGCAAATCGGTTGTGCACCTCGGGCATGCGCAGGACAGCGACAATATCCGCGTTGATCTTGCGCACCAGTGCGGGGGGCATTCCAGCCGGACCAAATACGCCCTGCCACGGCTGCACGTCGAAGCCTGGGACGCCGCCCTCGGCAACCGTTGGTAACTCGGGGACCAGCGGCGCGCGAACCGAACCTGTGACGGCGATGCCAACGACCCGGCCAGCCTTGATCTGCGGGAGGACGGTAGGCAGATCGCCGATGATCATCTGCACCTGCCCCTGGATCACGTCGTTCAGGGCCTGGGCGGTGCCCTTGTAAGGCACATGCAACATCTTCAAATCCAATGCCGAGCCCAGCAGTTCAAACGCAAGATGGGACGTGCCACCGATACCCGAGGACCCGTAGGACACCTTGCCCGGCCGGGCCTTTATGTAGTCCCTCAACGCGCGAAACGTATTCACACCAAGCGACGGGTGCACCGCTAGTACCCAATTTGCACGCGTGACCTGGGTAATCGGCGTGAAATCCTTCAGGGGGTCGTAGAGCATCTTCTTGATGCTCCCCACGTTCATCGCGTGGGACTGGATCGTGCCCACCACGAGCGTATAACCGTCCGCTGGCGCCTTCGCCACGGCATCCCCGCCTATCATTCCGGACGCACCAGGCTTGTTATCGACCACGACCGATTGACCCCACCGTTCCTGGAGCTTCGGTTGCAGCAGTCTAGTAGTGAAATCAACGGGCCCGCCAGGGGGATACGGGACTACCACCCGGACCGGCTTCTGGGGGAAGCCCTGCGCGCCGACAAGTCCTGCCGAAAGGAAAAGAATCCATACGGAAATTCGGATTGCGAAAGAAAACATGTGCGCTCCTTTCATCTCATACGATTCAGCTTCCTGCGTCATTTTGCTCCCGTATCGTACCGCTGCCTATGCAGATCTTCTCGCCAAAGCAGGTCGGTATCTGCGATGGAGCTTCTGCACGCCGCAATCGGAATGCCGATCGGTGAAATATACATCCAATTGGGTGCCTTGCAGCAACGTCAGGACGGTTGCGCGGTTGCAGTCGGGGGGTGCCGTGCACTGCGGCCCGGCAATTTCCGCCAAAGAATTTGCGCCCAATCCGGGTCCGGAAGCCCTTGCACCAGTCGACACCAGCTTCGGCGTTCACGCCTCCAGGGGAGGCGCTGTCCGGGACGAATTCGAACCGGATTAAGGAGCGCCCGCGCGCATTCGCGTTTGTATGTGATCGGATTGAAGCTTCCGATCACTTTATGCAGTTAAGTAAAGTAGAATCGAATGTGTATTCAAGTGAAGAGGACTCGATAATGAACTCATGGTCAATTAAGTGTCGTCCGGCACATGCTCAGATATCCAATTGCGGCGCCAAGACGCGCGTCCTGCCGTTGACCACCCGCATCGAAGGAGCACTTATCGTGACGCGCCTTCGAACAGGAGTGGTGAGGTCGCTGTTCCTTGCCGCTGCCCTGCTTGCTCAGGGCGCGGCGTTCGCACAGACCTATCCCGACAAACCGATCCGGATCGTGGTGCCTTATCCGCCTTCCGGAGTGAACGACATCGTCGCGCGCGCGCTCGCCGTCCGGGTTACAGAAAGTATCGGCCAGCCGGTATTGGTTGAGAATCGACCGGGCGCATCGGGCAAGGTCGGCACCGAGTACGTCGCCAGGGCCGCCGCGGATGGCTACACCGTGTTGGTAGGCGGTACCGGTACTCATTCGATCAATCCGGCACTGAACCCCAAGCTGAGCTACGATCCGGTGCGCGATTTCGCCCCGATCACGCTGCTCTCCACCTACTCCATGGTACTCGTGGTGAACCCCTCGCTGCCGGTCGCTACCGTCTCGGAACTGATCGCATGGGCGAAGGCCCGGCCCGGAGTGTTGACGGTGGCCTCGGCCGGCGCCGGCGGCGCCCAGCATCTCGCCTGGGAGATGTTCCGCCTAGCCACCGGCTTGGAGGGTGTGCACGTGCCCTACAAGGGCAGCGTTCCGGCGCTGAACGACGTTGTCGGCGGACAAGTGCAGGCCATGATCGACCTGCTCGCCTCCGCGGTGCCAATGGTCCGCGCCGGCAAGTTGCGCGCGCTAGCTGTCACCAGCAGCTCGCGCGTGGCCAGCCTGCCCGATGTGCCGACATTCGCCGAAGCGGGCGTACCGAACTACGTCGTGGTCAACTGGAACGGACTGTTCGCGCCAGCAGGCACCCCCAGGCCGGCGATCGAGCGGTTGAACGCGGAGTTCGTGCGTGCGCTCAATATTCCGGAAGTTCGCAGGCTGTTGGTCACGCGGAACGCGGACCCGGGCGGCGGGACGCCGGAGGAGTTCGGTACCTGGGTACGCGACCAATTGCAGCGATGGACGAAAGTTATCCGAGAAGCTGGGATCAGCCCCACATCCTAATATCCAAAACTGGGGTGCCATCGCAGGCATCGGCTCGTGCCCGGACCTGCGCGGCTCGTTTCCTACGGAGTACGTCGAATCGACCCGGCGGAGCGCGTAGCATCCGGTCAAATATGAACCTTGATTGAAGGAGTGCGATGAGCCACTGTGTGGGCGTGCGCGAGGTCGGTTATCTGGACTGCGCGGGCGGCGGCCAGATAATGGTGGAAGGCAATTACGCCTACATCGGACATATCACCGGGCCGGAGGGAACCAGTATCGTCGACGTGCGTGATCCTGGACATCCCAAGGTCGTCGCCGAATTGAGCATCGAAACGGGTTTGCACTCGCACAAGGTACGCGTGGCAAACGGCATCATGCTCATCAATCGCGAAGTCGACCCGGCCACGAGAGCGACGACTGGACACGCTCCGCAGGGCGGCCTCGTAATATACGACGTCTCTGACCCTCGCCATCCGCACGAGATCCTGTTTTGGAAATGTGCCGGGTCCGGCGTGCACCGCTTCACCTTCGATGGCCGCTATGCCTACATATCTCCGGAGATGGAAGGCTACCGAGGCAACATCGTCGTGATCCTGGACCTCGCCGATCCGGCGAAGCCGGTTGAAGCAGCACGCTGGTGGATGCCGGGACAATGGACCGCCGGCGGCGAGAAACCTTCGTGGAAGGAGGAGGGTTCCCGCGCGCCGCGCTGCCACCATCCCATCCGAATGCGGGACAGGCTCTACGTAAGCTACTGGCACGGCGGTGGATTCATTCTGGACATCGCCGACCTGTCCCGACCCAGGGTGCTCTCATCGATAGACTGGGGCTCGACTTTCCCGTGGCCGATGCACTCGCTGGTACCTGTACCGTTCCCGATCCATGGCCATCGCTGGATGCTGATCGCCGATGAGGACGTCCTGCCCCGCACTGCGTGCATCCCGTCCCGCATGCCTGCGTTCCTTTGGATGGTCAACATCACGGACGAAACGAAGCCCATTCCGGTGGGTAGCTTCCAGGTCGAAGGACTAGACGGCGGGGAACACCCAACGCAGACCGGATGCCATCAGCCGGTGGAGAACATTCGCGGCACCGAAGTGCCGTGCGCATGGTTCGCTAAGGGCCTGCGCATTGTGGACATATCCAACCCGCATACCCTGCGCGAGGTGGCCTCATACATGCCTGACCCGGCGCCCGGCGCAAACAAAGTCAGCAGCAACGACGTGTTCATGGACGATCGCGGGCTGATCTACTTGATCGACCGCATACGGGGTCTGCATATTGTCGAGCGCCTATGAGTGCATCGGTGACCGCGCGGCTGGAGCCCCTGAAAACCTCCAGTCAGAGCTTGTGTCCGCTCGACAACAGGACGCCGCGGCGACCCCATCGACAACGAGCCCGGTCGTGCCCTCACCTGCTGCGAGCAATCGGGGCAACCGTATTCACAAAACAGCATGGAGTAGACAAATGACACAGAACAACACGGGCATCGGCAACGCGGGCGAGGTGTTTCTGCGCCTGCTGGCCAGCCGCGGCGTGGATTATTTCTTCGCCAATCCCGGCACCGACTTCGCGTCGATCTGCGAGGCGCTCGCGCGCGCCCGGCAGGAAGGCTTCGCGGTGCCCAGAGCGGTGCTGGTGCCGCACGAGAACATCGGTGTGGGCATGGCCTACGGCGTGACCATGGTGACCGGCCGCGCGCAGGCGGTGATGGTGCACGTGAACGTGGGCACCGCCAACGCGATCTGCGGCCTGATCAATGCCTCGCGCGAGAACATCCCCATGCTGATGGCCGCCGGGCGCACGCCGTTGTACGAATCCGGCAGGCACGGAGCCCGTTCGCAGAACATCCACTGGGCCCAGGAGATGTTCGACCAGTCGGCGATGCTGCGCGAGGTGGTGAAGTGGGACTACGAGCTTCGCGCCGGCGAGCAGATGGAAAGCGTGGTGGATCGCGCGCTGGCCATCGCCCGCAGCGAACCCAAGGGGCCGGTGTATCTGTCGCTGCCGCGCGAGGTGCTCGCCGAAGCGGGGGTCGCGCCCGGTTCGGCGGCAGCGTTGCAGAACCCGCCCGCCCCGCCCTCGCCGGACCCGGAGTCGATCGAGCGCGCCGCGTCCATCCTGGCCCGCGCGAAGAATCCGCTGGTGATCACCGCGCGCGCAGGGTCCGAGCCCGAGGCCGTGCCGCTGCTCGAGGCGCTCGCGGAGCGCTACGCGCTGCCGGTGGTCGAGTACCGGCCGCGCTACCTGTCGATCTCCAGCGCGCATCCGATGCACGCGGGCTACGAGCCGGGGCCATGGCTCGATGCCGCAGACGCGATCCTGGTGCTCGATTGCGACGTGCCCTGGATACCGGAGGCGAAATCGCCCGCGGCGGGCGTGCCGGTGATCCAGGTCGGCACCGACCCGCTGTTCGCGCGCTATCCGGCGCGGGGATTCCGCGGCGAGCTGAGCATAGCGAGCACCTCGCGCCGCGCGCTGGCCGCGCTCGGGGCAGCGCTGGAGCGCGCCGGCGTCGATCCCTCGCTGGTCGCGCAACGGCGCTCGCGCATCGAGGCCGCGGGCGCCGCGCGCCGCGCCGGCCTGGAGAAACTAATCGGCTCGGCGCGCAGCGCATCGCCCATGGGCATGGCGTGGGTGAGCCGCGCCCTTGCGGAAGCCATCGCGCGCGCTGGAGTCGGCGACGCGATCATCGTTAACGAATATTCGCTGCTCGCGCCCGCGGCGAACCTGACCCTGCCGGGCAGCTATTTCGGATCCAGCCCGGTCGGCGGACTGGGCTGGGGCCTGCCCGCGGCGCTCGGGGCGAAGCTGGCCGCGCCCGAGCGGCTGGTGATCGCGACGCTCGGCGACGGCAGCTACAGCTTCGCCAATCCGCTGGCCTGCTATCACGCCGCGGCGATGCACGACACGCCGGTGCTCACGCTGGTGTTGAACAACGGCGGCTACGGCGCCGTCGAGCGCGCCACGCGCGCGATGTATCCGAAGGGGATCGCGGCCAGCCAGGGCATACCGTTGGTGTCGCTCGATCCGCTGCCGCGCTACGACGCGGCCATCGCCGCCTGCGGCGGACACGGCGAGCGCGTCGTCGAGGCCGAGGCGCTGCCCGCGGCGCTCGACCGGGCGATCCGCGCGGTGCGCGAGGACCGCCGCCAGGCGCTGCTGGACGTCGCCTGCGTCTGATCGCACCGCGGCCCGCATCGAGACGACCCGCTCATCGGAGGCGCGCGCCATGTCCCGCGATCCCGGACCATCCGATCCCAGCCTGCGCTACGGCGAGTTCCTGAGCGCGGTGCGCGTCAGGCAGCGGCTGGTGAGCTACAACCGCGTGCACGAAGAAGGGCGCAGCCAGGCCAGGGCGCCGCAGCTGCGCCTCGTCGATCTGCACCGCCTGCTCACCCCTTACGTGAGCGTGCGTTTCCTGGAACAGGCGCGCGCCGTAGTGCCGCTGGCGCTGTTTCTTGCGCTGTTCCAGACCGCCGCGCTGCGCGTTGCCGTGCGGGAGGGCGACGAAATCATCCTCGGCATGCTCGCGGTGATGCTCGGGCTGACGCTGTTCATGGACGGAGTCAAGTATGGGCTGATGCCGTTCGCCGAAAACATCGGCTTCAAGCTGCCCGGCCGCTCGCCCACGGCGGTCGTGCTCGCATTCGCATTCCTGCTCGGCGGGATCGCCACGTTCGCCGAACCGGCGATCGGCGCGCTGCGCGCCGCGGGCGCGGGACTGGATCCGGCGCGCACGCCCTGGCTGCACCTGCTGCTCACGCGCTATCCGGACCGGCTGGTATTCGCCGTCGGCGCCGGCGTCGGCGCCGCTGTGGTATTGGGCATGCTGCGCTTCATCTACGCGTGGCGCATGAAGACGCTGGTCATCGCCGTGCTCCTGCCCTGCCTCGCCGCTTCGGTCTACGCCGGACTCGATCCGCGTCTGGCGCCCATCCTCGGCCTGGCCTGGGACTGCGGCGCGGTCACCACCGGGCCGGTGACGGTGCCGCTGGTGCTGGCGCTGGGAATCGGCGTCGGGGCCGCTGCCGGCGACCGGGACAACCCTCTCTCGGGCTTCGGTATCGTCACCCTTGCCTCGCTGTTTCCGGCCATGGCGGTGATCCTGGTCGCCGTGGGCCTGGTGGCCGAAGTGCCCGACCCCGGCGCGCTGCCGGCGCTTGCCGAGGTTGGAACCGCGGCGGCGTGGTGGGACCAGACGCCGGTGGCCGAGATGATCGGCGCCCTGCGCGCCATCGCGCCGCTTGTCCTGCTCCTGTGGCTGGCGCAACGCTTCCTGCTCGGCGAGACGCTGGCGCAGCGCCAACTCATCGCCTACGGCGTGGTGACCGCCGTGCTCGGCATGAGCCTGTTCAACGTCGGCCTGAGCATAGGCCTGATCCCGCTGGGCGACCAGGCCGGCAACGTCGTTCCCTCCGCCTTTCACGCCGCGCAGGGCGGCACGCCGCTCTACCCCTATGCTTTCGGCGTCGGCCTGACGCTGCTGTTTGCCGCCACCATAGGCTATGGCGCCACGGTGGCCGAACCGGCGCTCAATGCGATGGGCGTCACGGTGGAGAATCTCACCGACGGCGCCTTTCCGCGCAAGCTGCTGATCCGGGCCGTGGCCACGGGCGTGGCCATGGGCACGGCGCTGGGGGTCGCGAAAATCATTTTCCAGTGGCCCATGCTGCCGCTGCTGCTGGGCGCCTACGCCGTGGCGCTGGTGTGCACGGTGCTGTCGATCGACGAGTATGTAAGCCTGGCATGGGACAGCGCCGGGGTCACCACGGGCCCGGTGACGGTGCCGCTCGTACTGGCGCTCGGCCTGGGTCTGGGCAAGGCGGTGGGCGCCGCGGAAGGTTTCGGCATCCTGGCCATGGCATCGGCCGGGCCGATCATCAGCGTGCTGGCGGTGGGGCTGTGGATCCGCCGCCGCAGCGCCGCCGAGCATTGAAAGCGAAGCAACGGAGGGAGCCCGAATGAAAAAACGCGACGAGATCGTGGTGCTGACCGATGCGGTGCTGATCACCTGCATCGTCCAGCGCGGTTCGGCCGACGCGGTGGTCGATGCCGCGACGGAAGCCGGGGCGCAGGGCGCCACTATTTTCTACGCGCGCGGCACCGGCGTGCGCCAGAAGCACCTTGGCGTGCTCGGCATCACGGTCAATGCCGAGAAGGAAGTGCTCTATATCGTCGCCCCCAGCGACCATGCGGACCACATTTTCGAGCGCATCTACGTCGCCGCCCACCTCGACACACCGGGAATGGGCATGCTCTACATGATGCCGCTGGAGAAGATGGCGACCTACGTTCCCCCCGAGGTCGCGACGCGTTTCGGTCACCATGCCGGCCGCCGTGGATAAGCCGGACAAGGCTGCCGCGGCGCCGCCCGCAGGCGTCCGGTATCGCGTGATCATCTGCATCATGCCCGCCGGCCGCGGCGCGGAGATGCTGCAAGCCCTGCGCAGCGAGACCGGCGTCATCAGCGCCTACACCCACCATGCGCGCGGCATCGGCACGCACAGCCTGCGCCACCGCATCTATTCCGACGAAAAGCAGATCTTCACCGTGCTGGTGGAGGACGAGCGCGCCGACGAGGTGTTCCACTTTCTCTATTACCGCGCCGGCCTGGACACGCCGCACGCAGGAATGATCATGATGGGCCGCGCGGCACGCGGAGCCGGCGTCGTTCCGCTGCCCGAGGCCGCAAGCGGCGGCGCGTAGGCGCCCGTCTGCGGCACCCCGGGGCGCCGCTAGGAGATTTTCGGCGTCAGCACCAGACGCCGTATCGCGGCGCTCCTGGCCAGCGACAGCCACACGTAGCCCAGCACGATGGCCGCTCCGCCCGCGAGCGCCGCGCGGGGCCCGGTCAGCGAGCCGACGAAGTTCAGCAGGAAGCCGCTCAGGAACATCAGGCTCCACACCAGCGTGAACACGCCCATCACCCTGCCGCGGTACTGGTCATCCACGAGCGTCTGCAGGATCACCTGGCAGCTGGTCACAAAAACCGCGTGGTTGAGCCCGACCACGAGCAGCAACACGAACGAAACCCAGAACCAGCTGCTCAGCGCAACGCCGATAAGCGCGAAGCAATACGCGCTCAGCGAATACACCATCGCGTTCCTGGGCGTCGTGCGCGCGTGCAGCCACGAATAGAAAAGCAGCCCGCACAGCGCTCCGATCCCGGGCGCCGACGCGAGTATGCCGAGCCCGCGCGAATCGACCCCGAGCACGTCCTTGGCGAACACGGGCAGCGTGTAGATGTAGCCCATGGCGAGGGCCGCGTTCAACAGCGAGGCGACAATGACCTTGGAGAAGACTTCGTTCTTACGGATGTAGCGCACGCTGTCGGCGAGGTTGTCGATCAGGCTGCCATACGAGGGCGCGCCGCGGGTGCTGGACCGCACCAGGAACAGGATCGCGATCATCGAGCTGATCCCGATCGCCGAGAGCAGGAAGGTGACGGACGCGCCGGCCGCCGCGATCAGAAAACCGGCGAGCGAAGGCGCGACGATGCGCGAGCCGCCGAAGGCCATGGAGATGAGCGGGACACCCGAGCCCAGGTGCGACTTGGGGAGCAGCCGCGGAAAGAACGCCGTGCGGCTCGGCTCGTCGATGGCGTTGGACAAGCCGAGCAGAAGCGACCCGAGGGCGAGGTGCCAGAGCTCCGCCCGGCCCAGGAACGTCATGATCCCCACCCAGATGACCCCGACCGCCGCGAACGACTGGGCGGCCTGGATGAGCTTGCGCGGGTCGATGCGGTCGGCGAGCGCCCCGCCTATCATCGTCAACGCGAACTGCGGCACGAACGCGCACAAGTGGATCAGACCGAGCTGCGCCTGCGAGCCGGTGATCTCGAACGCCAGCCACCCGAGCGTGAACTGGAACATGTGCTGGCCACTGATCTGCGCGATCAGGCCGCTCCAGTACAGCCTGAAGTCCCGCACCCGCAGAGCGATCAGCGCGCCGCCTTTGAATTCGGTCATGCCCGCAGCTTACCCCGGGCGGGAGAACGGGGCAGAAGCGCCGGCGGCTCCACGGGCCGGCCCGGCGCGGGTCATGGCACGCAGCGCGGCTTACCCCTTTGCCTCCCGGATCGCTCGCCACAGCTTTTGCGGCGTCGCAGGCATGTCGATGTGGGTGATCCCCAGCGGCGAGAGCGCGTCCACCACGGCGTTCATGATCGCCGCGAGCGCCCCGACGTTGCCCGCTTCGCCCGCGCCTTTGGCGCCCAGCGGATTGGTCTTGGTCGGCACCGGGTGGTTCTCCATGGTGAACGCGCACATGTCGTCCGCGCGCGGCATGCCGTAGTCCATGAACGAGCCGGTGAGCAACTGCCCCGAGTCCGGGTCGTAGACGACGTGCTCGCTGAACGCCTGGCCCACGCCCTGGCCGATGCCGCCGTGGATCTGGCCTTCCAGCGTGAGCGCGTTGATCACCGTGCCGACGTCGTCGACCACGGTGTAGTTCAGCACTTCGGACTTGCCGGTCTCAGGATCGATCTCCACCTCGCAGATATGGCAGCCGGTCGGGAAATTGGGAATCTCGGGCGAGTAGGCCGCCGATTCCGCCAGTCCGGTCTCCATGTCCGCGGGAATCTTCGAGCGCTGGAAGGCGGCCTGCACGACCTCGAGCAGCTTCACCTTGCGGTCGGTGCCGGCCACGCGAAACGCCGCTTCCTTGAACTCGACGTCGGCCGCGGCAACCTCGAGTATGTGCGCCGCGATGCGCCTGCCCTTGTCGATGATCTTGTCCATGGCGAGCGTCACCGCGCTGCCCCCCAGCACCGCGGTGCGCGAGGCGAACGTGCCCCCGCCGTCGGCGGCGACATCGGTGTCGTTGCGCGCCACCCGGATCGAATCGGCGTCGATCCCCAGGCGGGCACTCACCAGGATCTTGTACATGGTCTCGTGGCCCTGGCCGTGCGAGATCGATCCGGGCACCACCGTCACCCCGCCCGCCGGATCGAAGCGCACCTGCACCGTCTCGCCGAAGCTCTGCGAGGTCTGTTCGATCACGTTGCCGATGCCGATTCCGCGCAGCCTGCCGCGGCGCGCGGACTCGGCGCGGCGCGCCTCGAACGTTGCGTAGCCCGAGAGTTCGAGCCCGCGCTCCAGGTTGGCGGCAAAATCGCCGCAGTCGTAGGTGAACACGAGCCCGGTCCGAAACGGCATCGCGCTCGCCGGGATGGTGTTCCTGCGGCGCAGCTCCGCGCGGTCGATCTTCATCTCGCGCGCGGCATTGTCGATCACGCGCTCGAGGATGTACGCGGCCTCCGGCCGCCCCGAGCCGCGGTAGGGCCCGTTGCAGGAGGTGTTGGAGAACACGCCCGCGACTTCGACGTAGATCGCGGGCGTGGTGTAGGTGCCGGCCAGCCCGCCCAGATGAGCGGTGGGCGAGATCAGGCCGCCGGGCATCATGTAGGCGCCGATGTTGGACACGTTGGAGACGCGCAGCGCGAGAAACCTGCCCTCGCGGTCAAGTGCCAGCGCCGCCTCGCTGATGTGGTCGCGGTCGTGGTCGTCGCTCGCCATCGCATCGCCGCGCTCGCAGATCCACTTGACCGCCCGCCCGACCTTCTTCGAGGCCCAGAGCGCGAGCGCGTACTCCGGATAGTGCCCGCCCTTCATGCCGAAACTGCCGCCGACTTCGCCCGCCACGACGCGCAGCTGCGTCTCGGGAATCCTCAGCACGGCGTGGCCCACGTCGTGGCGCGTGCGGTGCGGGCGCTGGGTGCCGGTCCACAGCGTGTAGCGCTCGTCGCGCTCGTCGTATTCGCCGATGCAGCCGCGCGGCTCCATGGTCGCCGCGGTGACGCGGTTGATCACGATGCGCAGCCGGGTCACGTGGTGCGCGCGCGCGAACGCGGCCTCCACCGCGCCTCGATTGCCCTGCGTGAAGAAGAAGGTCTCGTTGTCGGGGCAGCCTTCCCACAGCGCGGGCGCGCCGGGTGCGCCGATGCGCTCGGTCGCGGTCAGCGCCGGCAGCGGCTCGTACTCGACCTCGATGCGCTCGGCCGCGTCCCTCGCCAGCGAGACGGTTTCGGCGACCACGAACGCCACCGGATCGCCCACCAGCATGACGCGCCCGTGCGCCAGCGCGGGGCGCGGCGGCACGAATATCGGCTTGCCGTCACGCCGGCGGCGCGGAATGCTCGGCTCGATGTGGCCGAAGCCTTCCGCCGCCCAGTCCTCGCCGGTCAGCACCGCCAGCACGCCGGGCATCGCGCGCGCGGCGCGCGCCTCCACCGACACGATGCGCGCATGCGCGTGGGGCGAGCGCAGCACGCAGGCGTGGCACTGGCCGGGGACGAAGAAGTCGTCGACGAATTTTCCCCGGCCGGTCAGCAGGCGCGGATCTTCGGTGCGCGGCACCGACTGGCCAATTGCGAACTCTCCCATCATCTTCTCCCGTTGCTGCGCGCCGGAACATCCATTATGCGAGGCCTGCCGGCCGCGGGTTTCGCAGGCGAAACCGGGTCAGACGCCGAAGCTGAAGCGGCTGGCGACGTTGGAATAGACCAGCTTGCCGGGCATGCGCTCGCGCATCATCTCGATGAACGGCGCGCCGGTGCAGTGCATCGGGATGATCACGTCCGGATCGAGCGCTTCGAGTTCGCGCAGGCTGTGCTGCAGGTACTCCGGCTTCGCCATGCCCAGGTGGAAGCCGCCGATCACCGCGTGCACCTTGTCCACGTTGGCCGCGGCCATCGCGCTCTTCACGCTGTTGATGATGCCCGCGTGGCCGCAGGAGGAGATCACCACCAGCCCGCGTCCCTTCACGATGTAGCAGGTCGCGTGCTCGTCGGGGTGCAGGTCGCGCACCAGGTCGCCTCGACGCTCGGCTTCGCTGTAGTGGCCGCCGTCGTCCTCCACCATCGTGCCGCCGGTGACCTCCTCGAACGACTTGCGCTCGATGTAGCCCGAGGTGAAGGCGCCATCCAGCGCACGCGGCGCCGGGCAGCAAACGGTGGCGACGTTCTGCGCCCGCAGCGAGGCCCGGTTGGCCGCGCCCCAGGGCAGCGGCTCGCTGTCCTTTTCATTGAGCCACTTCTCGCGGAATACGGTCTCGCCGCCGACATAGAGCGCCAGGTCGTCGCGCATCTTGCTGCGGTGCTGCATGACGAAGCCGTCCATGCCGCCGAAGTGATCGCGGTGGCCGTGGCTGAGGATCAGCCCGTTGATCGCCACCGGATCGATGTCGAGCAGGTCGAAGTTGCGGTTGAGGATCTCCGGCGTGTAGCCGAAGTCGAGCAGGTACTGCGTTGTTGCGCCCGCCTGTACCGAGGAAAGGTGCAGCGACAGCCCCCACTCGGCGGCGATGGTCGTCATCTGGCGCCCCGGCACCCGCCCCACGTGCTCGATAGCCACGTGCGGATGCGTGGCCTTGGGCAGGAAGCGCTCGTAGTGCGAATCGACCACCACGCGCACCGACAGCGAGTCGACCACCGGGGCCTTGAAGGGAGTGACGGCTTGCATGACAAAACCTCCTGCATTGAATGCTGTTGCGGACCGGATAAGGATGAAGGATGCTGCAGCCAGTGGCAAGCGCCCTGGGGCGAATACGCGAACGAGGTCGCGCAGCGCGCTAGCGGCGGCAGTCGCCCGGTGCGATCACCCGCGGGCCCGAGGCGAGGCCGACCGACACCTCGCGCGGCGAAATCACCTTGACCGGGCCCGTGACCGGCGAGCCGAGCGCGCAGCGGCCGGTCTCCACCAGGCGCCCTTTTTGGAGCGCGACCATGCGCAGCGCAAGGCGCGAGGCATCCGGCACCAGCAGCCGCATGCCGCCTGCGACTGCCACCGGCGAGGACAGCGCGAGCTCGATCGTGCCGTAGACGTGATTCGAGAAGCCCGCGAGCGCGGCTACCTCGACCAGATCGCGCCCGCGCCGGCGATAGACCTTGAGCGTGCCGCCGATGTGCGGTGTGATCACGGCGGCGATCTCGGCGCGCCCGTCGCCGTCGAGGTCGGCCACGCCCACCGGATTGAGCCAGCGATTGGCCGTGCCGATCGCGGCCGACTGCGCGCCGATCGCCAGCACGCCTCCGCGCAATCCCACCAGTGCGAGCCTCGAACCGGCATCGCGCCGGCTCACGATCACCAGCAGCTCCGCCGCGCCGCCCGGCGCCAGGCGCACCAGCCGCGGCGCCAGATCCTCGAATACCTCGTTCTCGGGCAACTCGAGCGCAATCGTGCGCCCGCCGTCGGTGGTGGCGGTCACGCGCGCGTATTCGTGCGGGGGCCCCAGCGCGTAGTGGCCGTAGCGCGCGACCGGCGCTTCGTAACGCGCTGCGGCGATCGTCTCCGCGCCTGCCTGCGCCGCGACCAGCAACAGCGGCGCGGCAAGGGCGAGCCACCACATCACGCGCATGGCCCGATGATCCGACCCGCGCCGCGTGTCGGTCGTCGCAGCGCGAGTTCCACGCGCTCGCTCAGGCGAGATGCTTGCGGAAGAACGCGACCGTGCGCTCCCAGGCGAGCTTGGCCGCCGCCTCGACGTAGCGCGGCGTGGAGTTGTTGTGGAAGCCGTGCTGGGTGCCGGGATACGTGTGCATCTCGTGGCGCACGCCCGCGGCCTTGAGCCCCGCCTCGAAGGCCGGCCACATCGAATTGACGCGCTCGTCTTTTTCCGCGTAATGGATCAGCAGCGCCGCCTTGATCTTGGGCACGCTCGCGGTCTCGGTCGCGGCGCCGTAGAACGGTGCGCCCGCCTGCAGGTCCGCGCCGAGTTCGGCCGCCATCCAGTTGACGATGCTGCCGCCCACGCAGAAGCCGGTCGCGCCGAGCTTGCCGCTCGAGAGTTTGTGCGCCTTGAGGAAGCGCGCGCTGTTCGCCATGTCGGTGCGCAGCTTCGCCTGGTCCAGCTTCGTCTGCATGTCGCGGCCCTCGTCGTCGTTGCCCGGATAGCCGCCCACCGGCGCTAGGCCGTCGGGCGCGAGCGCGAGGAATCCTTCGACCGCAAAGCGGCGCGCGATATCCTCGATGTAGGGGTTCATCCCCCGGTTCTCGTGGACGGCGATCACCGCCGGCCAGGGCCCCGCGCCGGCCGGGTGCACGAGGTAGCCGCGCATGGTGCCCGAGTTCCCCCCCGGCGAGGGGTAGGTCACGTATTGCGCCTTGATGCGCGCGTCGGTGGACGCTATCGTCTGCGCGCGCGCGTAGCGCGGCAGCATCGCCTCGGCCATCGCCAGGCCCGACACGCCCGCGACCGTGATGACGCTCGAGCGCGCGAAGAACTCGCGCCGCGTGATGCGCCCGTGGCAATACTCGTCGTACAGATCGAACACACGCTGGTCTATTTCCGCCTGCGTCAGTTCGGGTTGCTGCGCCTCCTGGGTTCCGATCATGGTCCCTCCTCTCGTGAAAGGCGGCATTCTAGCCAGAATAAAGAAACGGGGACAGACCACGTTTTCCAGGGCACGGGTTGGCCCGCGCGCGAAAACGGATCAAACTGGCGGGAGATCCAATCACGGGAGGTGCGATGAGCCACTCAAAGACGGTGCAGACCAGGCGCAGGAAGCACAGGGCGAGGAAGATCCTCGCGGTAGAAACCAAGCGGGCGAAGAAACTGAGGAAGGCGAAGACGGCCGCCGCGGCCGCGCCGAAATCCTCCTAGGGAGGATACGCCGGGCGGAACAAAGCCCAGCCTATCGATTCCTCTTTCCGCGGATCACCGCGGCAATCGTGCCGAGCACGAAAACCACGAGCGCGACCCCGTTCAGCATCCCGCCCCAGCCGCGCCACTCGGGCGAAAGCATCCAATCGCCCGCAAGCCGGACGAACAGCGAGGCATGCAGCAGTGCGAGCGGCGCATAGAAGTAAGGGTGGTACGGCACGGCGACGCGCAGTACCGCGGGGAAAATGATGGGCGCGTGGCCGAATACCATCGAGAACACGAAACCGAGCAGCACCGCGTGCAGCGCCGCATCGTACGCCGCACCGCCAACGTCGAGCCCGCCCGAGGCGAGGATCGACATTGCGCCCACCGCGAGCCAGACATAGCCCGAGAGCAGGCACACGGCGATGAAGCGCACCAGGCCGTTCGCCTTCACCGTGCGCCTCGCAACGTCCTGGCGCATCAGCCACAACGCGAGGCCCGCGAGTCCGAACCCGAGCACCCGCGTTCCGGCGGACCAGTCGAAGAGCGACACCGTGACTCCAAGGAGCAGCCCGGCGAGCAGCAAGGCAAAGACCTTCTTCGCCGTCGGCGAGGGCGGCAGCAAGCGCGACAACTCCAGGCGCTCGCCGGCGATGGTCAGCACGAGGAACGCGATCCACCACGGCACCAACTCATACACCGGGTGTCCGCCCAGCCACAGCAGGTTGCCGACGGTCCAGCAGGCCGCGCCGAGCGCGAGCGTAAGCGTGAACAACTCGCGTTGGCGCAGGGCGATGACCCAGGACGCGGCGAGCATCAGCGCGCTCCCCGCGGTACAAAGCAAAGGCGCCACGGCCGGCGGAGCCGCGAACATCGCGGCCAGCGCACCCAGGCCCGATGTGAGCGGTGCGAGGTACGCCCAGCGCCGGCCCAATGCGACCGCGCGCTCCAGGCTGATCACGGTGCCGAAAAAACCCGACACCATGAGCGGCCCGTGCATGGCGGCAAGCCCTGCGCCGGGCGACGACCAGCCGAGCCGCGCGAGGCCCGCATCGATGCCGACGAACAACGACGCGAAAGCGAGCAGCAGCAGTGGCACCCGCAAGGGTGGTCCGATGTCGCCGGACATTCCCGCCGGTCTCAAGTGGGCCAGCCGAAGGTCTGCTTTGCGGACTCCGACATCCGGTCGGGCGTCCAAAACGGCTCCCAGACGAGTTCGATTTCGACGCCCACGCCATCCGGCGCCAGCGCGGCGACCGCCCTGCGCGCGTTGTCGGTGATCAAATCACCCATCGGGCAGGCCTGGGAGGTCATGGTCATTTCGACACGGATGCGTTCCGGTCCGACGTCGATGCCGTAGACCAGTCCCAGATCGACGATGTTGATGCCGACCTCCGGATCGTCCACAGAACGCAGTGCCTCGCACACCCGTTCCTCGGAAGGCATGATCTGCGCCACGTCGAGGTCTCCCATGCTTCGTTCAAGAGGCGCTAACGATAGCACGCGGGCTGCGCCTGTCCGAGGAGCATCCGCTGCTCGGCTTCAAGCTGGTGCTTCGCATCGCCAAGCTGATAAGCCGGCGCCTGCGCTAACGGCGGCATGGCAACGCCGCCCTACTCTCCGAGATAGGCTTCGCGCACGCGTTGGTCGGTTAGCAGCGCCCCGGCGTCCCCTGCAAGGGTGATGCAGCCGCTCTCCATCACGTAGGCGCGCCCTGCCAGCTCGAGCGCGAGTTTCGCATTCTGTTCCACCAGCAGGATGGTCACGCCCCCGCGCGCGATCGCCTGAATAGTTTCGAACACCTTCTGCACCATGAGCGGCGCGAGTCCCATGCTCGGCTCATCCAGGAGCAACAGCTTGGGCCGGCTCATCAGCGAGCGGCCGATGGCGAGCATCTGCTGCTCGCCGCCGGAAAGCGTGCCGCCGGTCTGATTGCGCCTCTCGTGCAGCCTCGGCATGAGGGCAAAAACCTTTTCCAGGTCCTGTCCGACCTCGCCGTCGCTGCGGTGGTAAGCCCCCATCTCGAGGTTCTCGCGCACCGTGAGACGCCCGAACACGCCGCGCCCCTCCGGCACCAGTGCAAGACCCCGGCGCACCAGCTCGAAAGACGCCAGTCCGGCGGTGCTGTCGCCGCCCAGCCTGATGTCCCCTCGGGAGCGGGGCACCAACGCCGCGATCGCCTTCAGGGTCGTCGTCTTGCCGGCGCCGTTGGCCCCGATCAGGCACACCAATTCCCCCTTGGACACCTGGAGATCGATGCCCTTCACGGCTGCAATACCGCCGTAGTGAACCTCGAGGCCGCGAACCTCAAGCATGCAGCGCGCCTCCCAGGTAGGCCTCGATCACCGTCGGATCCCGCTGCACCCGGGCGGGCGGCCCCTCGGCAATCTTCCTGCCGTAGTCGAGCACGGCGACCCGGTCGCACAGGCCCATCACCAGCTTTACGTCGTGCTCGATCAGGAGAACGGTGACGCCATCGGCGCGGATCGCTTCGAGCAACCCGCGCAAGCTCGCGGTCTCGGTCGCGTTCATGCCGGCCGCTGGCTCGTCCAGCGCGAGCAGCCTGGGCTCGGTGGCGAGCGCACGCGCGATCTCCAGCCGGCGTTGATCGCCATAGGAGAGGTTCCTGGCTGACTCGTCCCTGCGCCCCGCAAGCCCCACGTATTCGAGCAATTCGAGCGAGCGAGCGTGAATCGCGCGCTCCTCTGCGCGCGAGCCCGAATCGCGCAGCACCGCGCCGATCACACCGGTTCGCGTGCGCACATGGCGCCCGACCATGACGTTTTCAACGGCGCTCATGTTGGCGAACAGGCGGATATTCTGGAACGTGCGCGCGATGCCCGCTGCCGCCACGCGGTGCGGTTCGCCTACGGGCAGCGGTGCCCCGTCGAACAGAAATTCGCCCTCATCGGGCCGGTACAGCCCCGTGAGCACATTGAAGAGCGTGGTCTTGCCGGCGCCATTGGGGCCGATCAGGCCGTAGATCTCGCCGCGCTCGATCCCCAGCGATACCTGCATGAGCGCGTCCAGCCCGCCGAAGCGCTTGCCTACGCTACGCGCCTCCAGCAGTGCGCTCATCGCGCGGCCCCGATCAGACTCACGCCGCAAGCTCCCGCTTGACCGATTTCACGACGCAAGCTCCCGCTTGACCGATTTCACGCCGCAAGCTCCCGCTTGACCGATTTCACGACGCAAGCTCGCGCTTGCGTGTGGTCGACGGCCAGATGCCGGCGGGCCGGAACAGCATCACCAGCACCAGCGCGAGGCCGAACAGCAGCATGCGCACAACCTCCGGATCGAACACGATCTTTCCGAACAGCTGCTGCTGCACCGGCACGATGGTGTTGCGGAACACTTCCGGCATCGCCGCGAGCAGCACCGCGCCCAGAATCACACCGGGGATGTGCCCCATGCCGCCCAGGACCACCATGCACAGCACGACCACCGATTCCATCAGGATGAAGCTCTCCGGGCTGACGAAACCCTGAAACCCGGCGAACAGGCCTCCCGCGATGCCGCCGAAGCTCGCTCCCATCGCGAAAGCGAGCAGCTTGATGTTGCGGGTGTTGATGCCCATCGCCCTGGCCGCGACCTCGTCCTCCCGGATCGCCACCCACGCCCTGCCGATGCGCGAATTTTCCAGCCGCAGACTGACGAAAATCACCAGCAGCGCGAGCGCGAGAAAGAGATAGTAATAAAGGTGCACCGACGGAACGTCGATGCCGAGGACCTCGACAGGCCTGGCCAGCGAAAAATTGCTGAATGAAATCGGATCGATCCTGTTCACGCCCTGCGGGCCGTTGGTGATGTTCACCGGCGCGTTGAGATTGTTGAGAAAGATCCGGATGATCTCCCCGAAGCCCAGTGTGACGATGGCGAGGTAGTCGCCGCGCAGCTTGAGCGTCGGCGCACCGAGCAGCACCCCGAAGACACCGGCCACACCGGCCCCCATCGGCAACACCAGCCACACCGGCAGGTGAATTCCGAAATGCGGTGAGGCGAGCAGCGCGTAGGTGTAGGCACCGACGGCGTAGAAGGCGATGTAGCCCAGATCGAGCAGGCCCGCGAACCCGACCACGATGTTCAGGCCGAGCGCGAGCATCACGTACAGCAGCGCGAAATCGATGATGCGCACCCAGCCGCGGCCGCCCACGGCGCCGGCCACGAACGGCAGCACTGCGAGCGCGACCGCGATGAGCGCCACCCCCAGCCACCTGGCGCGCGGATCCCGCTTCGCGGTCTCCACCCAGTCGCCCAGATCCTTCGCGGCCCAGCTCACGCCCGCTCCGCCACCCGCTCGCCCATCAGGCCCGAGGGCCGGAATACGAGCACCATGATCAACACGAAGAACGCAAACACGTCCTGGTAGTTGCTGCCCATGAACCCGCCGGTGAGATCGCCGATGTAGCCCGCCCCTAGGCTTTCGATGAGTCCGAGCAGCAATCCGCCCGCCACCGCGCCGCCGAGGTTGCCGATGCCGCCGAGTACCGCCGCGGTGAAAGCCTTCAGCCCCAGCACAAACCCCATGTAGTAATGCGCGATCGAGTAGTTGGCGGCCACCATGACCCCCGCCACCGCGGCCAGTGCGGACCCGATGACGAACGTGATCGAAATGATGGCATTGATGTTGACGCCCATCAGCCCGGCTACCGACTGGTTCTCGGCGGTGGCGCGCATCGCGCGCCCGAGCTTGGTGCGGTGTACCAGAAACATCAGCCCCGCCATGATCGCCATCGCGACGACGATGATCACCACCTGCACCGGCGTCATGGTCGCGCCGAACACCTGGAACGGCTCGGTCGACACGTAGGCCGGAAAGCTATGGTAACTGCGTCCCCACACGACCATGGCGATGTTCTGCAGCAGGATGGACACGCCGATCGCCGTGATGAGCGGCGCCAGGCGCGGCGCAAAGCGCAGCGGCCGGTAGGCCACTCGCTCGATCGTATAGCCCAGCGCCATGCACACGGGAATCGCCGCGAGCGTAGACAGCAGCAGCACGATCGGCCCTGGAAGCCCCGGCAGCACGCTCTGCAGCAGGCGCGCTGCGCTGAGCGTGCTCAGCGCGCCGATCATGACCACCTCGCCGTGGGCGAAATTGATGAGGCCCAGCACGCCGTAGACCATGGTGTAGCCGAGCGCCACCAATGCGTAAACGCTGCCGAGCACCAGCCCGTTGAGGATCTGCTGAAGCAGGATTTCGAAGTCCACGGCGCTCATTGAACCACAAATGAAAAACGGCACCCGAAGTATTGGGTGCCGTCGCGCAGCGTGTCGCAGCTATTTCTTCGCGGCGTCGGCCTTGGGCGCTTCGGCCTTGGGCGCTTCGGCGGCCGCGGGCGCCGCGCCACCGACCACCTCCAGCACATTCAGCTTGCCTTCCCTGGTCTCGTACATGGTGATGGCGCCGTTCTTGACGTCGCCCTTGTCGTCGAATTCGATCCTGCCGGTAACCCCCAGATACGACGTCTTGGGCAGTTCGGTGATGTAGACGGCCGGATCGGCCGACTTGGCGCGCTTCATCGCGTCGACGATCACGGCGACCGCGTCGTAACTGTAGGGCGAGTAGATCTGTACCTCGCTGTTGAAGCGCTTCTTGTAGCGTTCCGAAAAGGTCTTGTCAGTCATCCGCTCGAGCGGAAGACCGGCCTGAGTGCAGTAGAAACCTTCAGCCGCATCGCCGGCAAGCTTGATGAACTCCGGCGTGCAGGCGCCGTCGCCGGACATGAACTTGGCCTTGAGCCCGAGTTGCTTCATCTGCTTGGCCATAGGACCGGCTTGCGCGTCCATGCCGCCGTAGAACACGGCATCGGGCCGCCTGCCCTTGATCTTGGTCAAGATGGCTCTGAAGTCGGTTGCGTCGTTCTTGGTGAACTCTCTCGCGACTATCTTGACGCCGCCCGCCTTCGCGGCCTTTTCGACTTCGTCGGCCAGTCCCTGCCCGTAGGCGGTGCGATCGTCGATGATCGCGACGGTCTTGGCGCCGAGTTTGTGCACCGCGAACTCACCCACCACCTTGCCCTGCTGGATGTCGTTCGCCATCACCCGCATCGCGGTCTTGAAACCCTGCTGCGTATAAGTCGGATTGGTGGCTGAAGGCGAGATCTGGGGAATGCCGGCGTCGGCGTAGATTTTCGAGGCCGGGATGGTGGTTCCGGAATTCAGGTGCCCGACGACGCCATTCACCTTTGCATCGACCAGTTTTTGCGCCACCACCGTGCCGGTCTTCGGATCGGCCTGGTCGTCTTCGCCGATGAGTTCGATCTTGAGCTTCTTGCCTTCGATCATGACGCCCTTGGCGTTGAGTTCCTCCACGGCGAGCCGCGCGCCGTTCTCGTTGTCCTTGCCCAGGTGGGCGATGTTGCCGGTCAGCGGCGCGACATGGCCGATCTTGATCGCCAGTTCGGGCGGCGGCGCGGCTTTTTGCGGCGCCGGGGGCGGTGGTGCTTCCTTGCCGCAGCCTGAAAGCCCGAATGCAGCCAGCGCAGCGAGCGTGCACGAAACGACGTGTGAGCGGTTCATGGAAGACTCCCTCCCTAGTAAGGACGGCTGATTATCCGTTTCGCACTCCAGAATGTCAATTTGCACAACCTGTATTTTCTTAGCCGAATCACAGTCTTACAGCTCTGCCAGCAGCACCTCCAGATCTGGAACCGGCGCGCGGCACGTGGCGCCTTCGCATACCCAGGCTTGCACGCGGTCGGTGACAGGCTTCGCCAGCGCGGGCGGCACGGGCGACACCCCGGGCGCAATCGCGACCACCATGGTGGCGGGCAGATAGCGCGCGCCAAGCGCACGCCGCCAGCGCTCGAGCTCCGGTTGCGCGCCACGCAAAATGACGGTGCGCGTGGGCGCCAGGTTTTCCTCCAGCGCCATGAGCAGACTCGCGTGAGCACCCGGCTGGCTGGACATCGCGGGATAGAAGAACGCCAGCGCGCGCTCGGCGGCCTGCGCGTAGCGCGGCTCGCCAGTGAGACAGGACAGCCGCTGCAGCGCGAGCGCGGCCACGCCGTTTCCCGAGGGCGTGGCGTTGTCGTGGCCGAGCTTGCTGCGATGGATCAGGCGCTCGTGGTCGTGGCTGGTGAAATAGAACGCCCCGTTCTGCCTGTCCTCGAAGTGCTCGAGCAGCGCATCCGCAAGCTGCCCCGCGAATTCCAGGATGTCGGGCCGGAAATCCGCCTGCAGCAGTTCGATCGCCGCGGCGAGCAGGAAGGCGTGGTCGTCGAGGTAGGCGTTGAGGTGCGCGCGCCCGTCCTTGAAGGTGGCGAGCAGCCGGCCATCCCGCCAGAGGGTGGCGCGAATGAATCCGAGCGCGCGTCGCGCCGATTCGATCCATTCCGTGCGGCCGAACGCGGCGCCTGCACGCGCCATGCCGCTGATCATGAGGGCGTTCCAGCTGGTGAGGATCTTTTCGTCGCGCCCGGGGCGCACGCGTCCCGCGCGCGCCGCGACCAGCTTCGAGCGGGCCGATTCGAGCAATGCCGCACAGCGCTCTTCGCCGTGGCCGAGGCGTTGCGCCACGATGGCCAGAGGACAGGTCACGCGCAGGTGCCAGTGGGTGCCTTCGAAATTGGCCGGCCCGTCGAGGCCCCAGTGCAGCCCCGCCGCCGCGAACTCGTCGGCCGACAGCAGTGCCTGCACCTCCCCGGCCGTCCAGACGTAGAACTTGCCCTCCTCGTGCTCGGAGTCAGCATCGAGGCTCGAGTAGTAGCCGCCGGCCCCGTCCCCGCCCCGCTGATCCTGCATCTCGCGCATCACCCACCCCGCGGTCTGCGCCGCGACGCGCGCATACAGTGGCGAGCGGGTCGCAGTCCAGGCATCGGCAAGCAACGCAAGCAGCGGGCCGTTGTCGTAGAGCATTTTTTCGAAGTGCGGAATCATCCACTCGGCGTCGACCGAGTAGCGGCAGAAGCCGCCGCCCAACTGGTCGTAGATGCCGCCCAGCGCCATTTGCTCGAGGGTGTGTGCGGCGATGTGCAGCGCCTCTCCATCACCGCCGGCCGCGTAGCGCCGCAAACACAACTGCAGTTCGGCCGGATGCGGGAATTTCGGTGCGCCGCCGAAGCCGCCATAGCGCGGATCGAAGCTCGACTTGCTCGAGGCAAGCGCGTCTTCGATAGGCGCCGCGGAGAACCCGGCGCGTTGTCCGCCACCCTTGGGTTCGATGCGCGCAAACGCCTCCAGCAGGGCTTCGTTCTGGCGCCCGATTTCCGCCTGGCGTTCGCGGTAGATCGAGACGACGTTCCCGAGCAACTCGGGGAAACTGGTCATTCCGTAACGCGGCTCCTTCGGAAAATAGGTGCCGGCGAAAAAGGGCAGCTGATCCGGCGTCAGGAACACCGTAAGCGGCCAGCCTCCGGGGCGCTGCGCCAGCATCTGATGCGCCAGTTGATAGATCTGGTCCAGATCGGGACGCTCCTCGCGGTCCACCTTGATGTTGACGAACAGCCGGTTCATCAGCGCCGCCACGTCGGGGTCCTCGAAGGACTCGTGCGCCATGACATGGCACCAGTGGCAGGCCGAGTAGCCGATCGACAGCAGGACAGGCCTGTCTTCGTTCTTCGCGCGCGCGAGCGCTTCTTCGCCCCACGGATACCAGTCGACGGGGTTGTCCTTGTGCTGCTGCAGATACGGCGAGGTCTCGCCGGCAAGTCGGTTGGACATCGGAAGCACCACCGAGGGGGAAGAGTGGGGGCGATTATCCCTCGCCGCGGCGCGACGGATCTACCGCGACGGCGGTAGGGCCATTGCGTTGCCGGGGCGTCAGCACGTCGTCGGGCACGGGGGTCGCTCGTGTCGACGGATCCGGCCCCGCTCAGCCAGACCGCCTTTCACGGTTCATCGGCGAAGGCTAGAATGGCCTCTCTCCGTCGAGTCCAGGCGCCGTGAGCACCCAAACCAGCCCCGAGGCAGTCCGCAGGATTCTAGACCAGAGCACGTCGCGTGCCGAAGTCGAGCAGCTTCTGCAGCGCCTGTCGGAGGCCGAAAAGGCGGATCTCGTCCTTCAGCTTGCCGAGGACGCGCGTCGCAAGACGCTGTTCGTGGACATCGCCAACAGGGTTTCCGACAGCCTGTCACTGGACGTCCTGTTCCCCCGCCTGATGGAAGTGGTGACCGAAATGCTCGACGCGGACCGCAGCTCCCTGTTTCTCCATGACCCGGAGACCGGCGAGTTGTTTTCCCGCGTGATGCAAGGCAGCGTTATGGGCGAGGTGCGCTTTGGGGCCACGCTCGGCATCGCCGGCTCGGTGTTTGCGAGCGGAAGCGGGGAGATCATCGCCGACGCCTATGCCGATTCCCGCTTCAACCGCGATATGGACCGGCGCACCGGGTACCGTACGCGCAACATCCTGTGCGTTCCCATCCGCAACAGGAAGCAAGAGGTGATCGGCATCACCCAGGCGCTCAACAAGCGCGGGGGCGATTTCGACGCCGAGGATATGCAGCTGCTCGAGGCGCTGTCGCATCAGGCGGCCTCGGCGCTCGAGAACGCCCGGATATTCGAGAAAGTGGAGCGCGCGCAGCGCGAGGAGTTGCTGCTGCTCGAAGTGGTGAGCTCCATCGCCTCCGAAATCTTCCTTGAGCCGCTGCTGCAGAAGATCATCGACGCGGCGACGCTGCTTCTGGAAGCCGACCGCGGTTCGCTGTTTCTGTACGACCCGGCGCGGGGCGAGCTGTATTCCCGCGTCGCCGGCGGCGCGACGATCAAGGAAATCCGGTTCCCCAGCAACGCCGGGATCGCCGGCGAATGCTTCACCGCAGGCGCGCCGGTCAACATACCCGACGCCTACGCCGACTCGCGATTCAATCCGGAGGTCGACAGGCGCACCGGGTACGAGACCAACAACATGCTGTGCATGCCCATCACCACCCATCACGGCACCAGGGTCGGCGTGATGCAGATCCTCAACAAGAGGGCCGGATCCTTCGACCCCGGCGACGAGAAACGCCTGGTCGCGCTGTGCGCGCAGGCTGCGGTATCGATAGAGAATGCCCAGCTGTTCGAGCAGGTGAACGCGGCCCGCAACTACAACGAAGGCATCCTGCGCAGCATGAGCAACGGCGTGGTCACGATGGACGCTTCGTGGACGATCACCAAGGTGAACCAGGCGGCGGTCCGTATCCTGCGCCGGGCCGAGGAGGACCTGCAGGGGAAAACGCCGCACGCAGTCCTCGGCGAGCGCAACGCCTGGATCCTCAAGAGCCTGGAAAAAGTCCGCTCATCGGGCAAGACCGACATCACGGTGGACACCGACTTGCTGCTGGACAATCGCGAGGCGGTTTCGATCAACATGAGCACCGTGCCGCTGGTCACCGCCCAGGACCAGCCGGTCGGCTACATGCTGGTGATGGAGGACATCAGCAGGGAAAAACGGCTGCGCAACACCATGTCGCGCTACATGAGCAAGGCCGTGGTCGACCAGTTGATCGAAGGCGGAGAGAAGGTGCTGGAGGCCTCGGGCCGCGAGGTCAGCGTGCTGTTCTCCGATATCCGGGGCTTCACCACCATCTCCGAGCGCCTGGGCGCCCGCGAGACGGTCGCGCTGCTCAACGAATACTTCACCGACATGGTCGACATCGTATTCGCCCACAACGGCATCCTGGACAAATACATCGGCGACATGATCATGGCCGTGTTCGGGTCGGTGATGGCGCGCGATCACGACGCCGACGATTCGGTGACGGTCGGCAATACGATGATGGTGGGCCTGCGCGAGCTGAACGCGCGCAGGCTGAAGACCGACCGCGAAGCTATCCGCATCGGGGTGGGAATCAGTACCGGGCACGTGGTGGTAGGCAACATCGGCTCGCCCAAACGCCTCGAATACACGGTGATTGGGGACCGCGTGAACCTGGCCGAGCGTCTCGAGGCGGCCAACAAGTATTACGGCACCGGCGTCCTGATATGCGAGCATACGGCGGCCAAGCTGCGGCGACCCGTTACGCTGCGGGAGATCGATTTCATACGCGTGCGCGGCTTGATGCGGCCGCTTGCGGTCTACGAAGCGCTGGATCACCACACTGAAGAGAGCTTCGTGCATCGCGCCGAGGTTCTGGCGGCGTACGCCGAGGGTCTGCGGCTGTACCGGATGCGCGACTGGGCGCGCGCGGCGAGTTGCTTCCGCACCGCGTCCCTGGCCAATCCGGACGACAGGCCTTCGCGCGTTTTCTGGGAACGTTGCCTGCAATACGTCGAGACGCCGCCGTCGGATAGCTGGGATGGCGTCTGGACGGTGACGAACATCTGACCGTCCTTGGAGCCGCCGACAGCGTGAACGTCCGCGGCCTGACTTGGGGAAATGAGGGGGCCGTGCCCCACTCATATCGTCAGGCGGTCTCAATCCTCGTTTAATCCGTACCGCTCGACGAACCCTTTGGGGTCGAGCGCCGGGCCCCTGTAATCGGCCTGCATGTAGTCGCAGCCGAGTTCCTTGAGCCGGCCCGCGGCCGCGTCGTCCGCAACGCCGACGGCAACAACGTCCAGTCTCAGGTGGTGGGCAAGCTCGATCAGCGACTGCAGGATGCGCTCGGACTTCTGAACGTCTGCCAGATCGCTCGCGGCAGCGACGTCGATCTTGATTTCCTGAAACGGCAGGGTCGCAAGCCAAAACAGAGACGAAAGCGCCTGGCCCGCGTCGTCGATCGACAGCTTCACGCCGAGCGCCTTCAGCCGCACCAGTGTTTCCCGCGCCGCGGCATCTGCGCGCAACACCGAAGTCTCCCCGATCTCGATGACGAGCCTGCCCGGCCTCAGACTCCAGGTGCGCAGCGCGCGTTCGACGACTTCGGGAAGCTCCGTGTGCAGCAGCACACGCCCTGGAATGTTGACGCCGATGCGCAAATCCAGCCCGGCGCTGTAGCGGAACTCCGAAACGTTTCGCAGCGCCCGATTCAGTATCGAAGAAACCAGTTCGGTGACCACGCCTGCCGATTCGGCCGCCGCAAAAGCGTCCTCCGCCGGGACCACGCCCAGTTTGGCGTCGCGCCCGCGCAGCAGGCTATCGGCCCCCATGATCTGTCCGAGGCGCAGATCGTACTGCGGCTGGAACAGCAGTTCGAGCGCGTCCTCCGCAACCGCCGTGCGCAGCCGGTTCTCGTACATGAACCGCGCCTGCCCCGGATTCTCCCGGTCTCCCGCGTACACCGCGATCCGGCCCGCAATGTCCCGCGCGGCAACGCACGCGCTCTTGGCCCGCTGCACCAGGGACTCGGCCTCATCGCCGTGGTCCGGATACATGGCGATCCCGATCGCGGGGCGCGTGTAGATCTCTTCCTCGCCCATCCAAAGCGGCGCGGCAACCACGCGCAGGATCTTCTCCGCCGCAAGCAGCGCCACGGCTGGACCCTCGACGGTCGACAGTACGCAGGCGATGTCGTCCGGACCCATGTCGCCGACCAGATCATCCGGGCGGAGCACGTCTGCGCGCAGCGACGCGGCGATCCGGGCACGCACGGCGTCGCCGACCTGGTATCCCCACAGGGCGTTGATCTGCCCCATCACCCCGCACTTCATCAGCAGCACGGCCAGATTCCGGCCGTCGGCGCGCCGTTCCGCGACGCGGCCGCGCAGCGCCTCCAGAAACGGGATTTCGGCGGCCGGCGAGCCGCGTGCCGCCGGCTCGGCAGAGTCCGCCTCGCTCACAGGAAGAGCTCGCGCGGATCGATCTTCACGCTGTCGTACTCCAGTGTGCGCTGGATCCGGTACGGCTCGTCGGGTCCGACTTTCGGCTCCTTCATCAGGTCGAGCATCTTGTACGGAATGAGCGGGTTGCCCTTGGCGTCCTTGACGACCATGATGCGCGGCTGCAACCGGCGCACCATGTTCTGGGCGATCACGACCGCGACCTCGCCGCTGTTGAGTTCGACCACGCTTCCCACCGGGAAAACGCCTATGCACTGTATGAACTGCTCGACCAGTGCCGGGTGGAACTGCTTGCCGCGCCCCTTGTAGATGATGCTCAGCGCATTTGCAGGCGATATGTTCTCCCCGAACGGGGGCGGCGCCGTGAGCGTGTCGTATGCATCGACGATCCCCGCGATCAAGCCTGATAGAGCGATCGCGTCGCCGCGCAGTCCGCGCGGGTA
>Ga0155954_1167_pt2 | contig 32269 bp, 33 predicted proteins | sample RifCSPlowO2_02_FD_107608 | JGI IMG/M metagenome (GOLD analysis project Ga0155954, IMG submission 107608) | Betaproteobacteria bacterium RIFCSPLOWO2_02_FULL_65_20
CGAGCTCTGCGGCGCGGCGGCGCACGTGCGCCGCGGCCGCCGGAAGGGAAACGATGGCATGTCGCAACTGCATTTCGTCCGCGAGCTGCTTGACCGAGGCGATCGGTCCGAGCACCCGCACGCCGAGCATGACCTGTCCGTGGCTGGCGGGATCGTCATCGAGTATGCCCACCGCCTGCCATTCCGAAGAGCGCGAAATTTCCTTCAGCAGGTTGAACGTGATGTCGCCGGCGCCGAGCACCAGCACCGGCTCGCCGCTGAGTTGCATCGGCCCGTAGAGACGCTTTTCCTTCCACGCGCGGTAGGCGATGCGGCTGCCGCCCATCATCAGAATGAGCAGCACCGGCGCGATGAGGTACGCCGATCGCGGCACGGAATCGGCTCCGCGCAGCAGCACCAGCAGGGTCGGCAGGGCCAGCGCCCCGATCAGGCACGCGACCAGGATGCGCTGCAGATCCGGCAGGCTGGCGTAGCGCCAGATGCCCCGGTACAGGCCGAACATCCAGAACAGCACCGCATGCAGGGGCATGCCGAGCACGATCGTGTTCCACATTGAAGGGCGGAATTCGGGCGGCACATCGAGGTTGAACCGCAGCCAGAACGCGAGTCCCCAGGCGAGCGCCGACGCGGCGACGTCGTGCAAGAACGCGAGGAACGCGCGATGGTTGAATTCAGCGGGTTTCAAGGGCGGCCTTTCTCGCACGGCGCCACGCCGCGTCCACGGCGACCGCGAGGCATGCGTACATCACCGCGAGGGCAAGCAGGACGACCAGCTGCGAGTATACCGGCTCACCGAGCGCCCAGAGCGACGCGGCGCCGCAGACGAGCATGAGCGCGTATTCGGCCAGGGCCGTCCTGCGGTGTCCCCAACCCATCTGCACCAGCCTCTGGTAGTAGTGGCTGCGGTGCGCGTGCCAGAATCGTTCGCCGCGCAGGATGCGCCGGGCGAGCGTCACGCTCGCATCGACGATGAACGGCGAGAAGACCACTGCGGGATACCACAGCGGCCACAGATCGCGTTGCCAGCCCAGCAGGCCGAGCGCTGCGGCCATGAAACCGAGCGGGATCGACCCTGTATCGCCCATGAAAATGCGTGCCGGGTGGAAGTTGTACGCGATGAAGGCAAGCGCCGCGGCGGCGACGCAGAATCCCGTCAGCGCGGTCGTCGGTTCATTCGCGAGCAGGGCAGCCAGACCGAGGAAGCCGAAGCCGAGCACGGTCATGCCGCCTGCGAGACCGTCGGCCCCGTCCATGAAATTGTAAAGATTGGTCATCCACATCACGGCCAGTGCCAGCGCCAGCTGCGTCCACCATGGCAGGGCGCCGAACGCCAGCCAGACGAACGCCGCTGCCGCCGCCGCATGCGCGAGGAAACGCACGGCGATCGGCAGGCCGCGCCAGTCGTCGGCCAGCGAGACGCAGGCGAGCGCGAGCGCGGGCGCGGCGAGGACCATGGGCGCAGGCACCAGCACGAAGGCGGCAAGCGCGCCTGCGATGATCGCAAGGCCACCGGACCGCGGTACCGGCTTGGAGTGCAGCGAGCGTTCGTTGGGCCGGTCCAGGGGCATCGCGAGACGGCTTCCGAGCATCAGCTCGAGCAAGCCCCCGGCAATGAGCGCGGCGACGGCTGGTGCGGCGGAAGCGCTGATCAATGCGGGCCTTTTGGCGGGTGAGAGTTAGGTCGGGGCAATCGGGACCAGCTGGCTCGGTTTGGCATTTATCGATCTCCCGATTTTGGAAAGTTGCGAAGTATGCAACTTTCCAAAATCGGGAGACATATGGACCCCAAAATCTTTCTCCGATGCCGGCCGCACTGGAATCGCGGGAGATCGGAGCATGATTCTAACGCCTCCGGCCCGCGGTCCCGCCCCGATGCGCCAGATACCACGCGGCGGTCTCGGCGAGGCCCTGCTCCATGGTGTATGGAGCTCGCCAGCCGAGCGCCGCCCTGATCGGCCCGCTGTCGATGGTCAGATCGCCGGTCAGCCGATCGATCGCCCGCGTCTGTCCGACCAGACCGCCGGCGAGGCGCAGCAGCGCGACCGGAAACGGAAACAACCGCGCCGGGCGGCCGAGCGCGCGGGCGATCCGCCTGACGAGTTCCGGCGTGGAAACATCCTCGCCGTCGGTCACCGAAAACGTACGGCCCGCCGCCTGCGGGTGAGTTATACACAGGCTGATCGCGTCAGCCAGATTGCCGACGAACAGCAGGCTCCTGCGGTTGGCGACGCTCGCCAGCGGCAGCGGAATACCCGAATCGACCAGGCGCATCAGGCGCAGGAAATTCGCTCTCACGCGCGGTCCATAGACCAGCGGCGGGCGCACAATCGCGCATTCGAGTCCCATATCGCGGGAGGCCTCGCCCAGCACGCGCTCGGCTTCGGCCTTGGACCAGCTGTAAGGGTCCTCGTCCGCCAGCCCGGCTTTTGCGCTGCTCACGAAAACCAGGCGCCTGACCCGCGCTCGCGCGGCGGCCTCGGCCAGCCGCAGGGTCGCATCGATGTTGATCTCCCTGAAGCGGGCACTGTCGCGCTGACCGGAGCCGACGTGCACCCGCGCCGCCAGATGCACCACGGTTTCGACACCCGCGAGTGCGGCGGACCAGTCGGTGGCCGCGCCCAGATCGCCGACGACCACCTGCCGCAGCCGGCCGGTGAGCTCGGCGAGTGCGGGCGATTCGCGTCTGACGGCAGCTCTCACCTCGGCGCCGGCGCGAACCAACAGCGAGCACAGCGGCAGCCCGATGAAGCCGCTTGCTCCGGTGACTACGACGGATTGCGCCAAACGGGCTCTCCGCCTCGGCTATTCGGGGGGAGGGCGCTGCAGCGCGATCAGCTTGGCGTACTTGTTGAAGCTGTTCATGCAGCCGATGCACACGTGCACCAGCCCGGGTACGCCATCGAGGAAACCGAGTCGCAGAACATAGAACTTGATGAAGCGGGCGAGCGGTGCGAGCACCAGATGCCAGGCGCCGGCACGGCGGCCTTGTGCGTTCAGCGTGCGGGCCTGAAGGCTGGTGTAGCGGTTCTGTTTTTCGAGATAAGCATCGAGTGTCTGCGCAGAATCGTGCAGCAGATCGCCCGCCAGCCTTTGCGCCGGGGCCGCAGCAATGACTTTTTCGTGCACGGGGTCGTCGCTCCAGCGCGCCTGGCGACGGTCGAACAGGCGCACGCTCCAGTCCGGATAGCCTTCGCCGTGCCGCAGCCAGCGGCCGAGGAAGCGGTTGCAGCGCGGCATCGCATACACGGCGGCGCGCGGCGCGCGCAGTTCGGCGAGGATGGCCACGCGCAGCACCTCGCTGACGCGTTCGTCGGCGTCCAGGCACAGCACCCAGTCATGTGCTGCTGCGCCGACCGCGAACTGTTTCTGCGGACCGAAGCCCAGCCACTCCTTGTGCACCACTCTTGCGCCCAGGCGCTGTGCGAGTTCGACCGTGCCGTCGGTGCTGTCGGAGTCGACCACGACGATCTCGTCGGCGAAAGACACGCTTTTCAGGCAGGCTTCGAGCAGCGCGCCGGCATTGTGCGTGATGATGGCGACAGAGAGGGGCACGGAACGGTTTATAATCAAACCTTTAGGCGCGCCATTCTAACCCGAATCGCTGCGCCGCATCAGCGCCGCGCCATGCTCAAGGTCCTCCTCATCAAGACCTCCTCGCTCGGGGACGTCGTCCACAACCTCCCGGTTGCGAGCGATATCCGCCGCCGATACCCGGACGCCCGCATCGATTGGGCGGTGGAGGAAGCCTACGCACCGCTGGTCGCGCTGCATCCTTCGGTCGCGCGAATCATCCCGGTTGCGATACGACGCTGGCGCGCGCACCCGCTCAGAGCTTCGACCTGGTCGGAAATCGGCGCTCTGCGCCGCCTGTTCGGAGAGCAGCAGTACGACGCGGTGATCGACACCCAGGGCCTGATCAAGAGCGCACTGCTCGCACGCGCCGCCCGCGGCCGGCGGCACGGCTTCGATGCGGGCTCCGCACGCGAGGGGTTCGCCGCACGCCTGTACGACGTGCGGCACCACGTGGCGCGAAATCTGCATGCCGTGACCCGAAACCGTTTGCTCGCGGCGAGCGCACTCGGCTACCGGGCCGATGCCACGGCTGAATATGGAATCCGCGCAGCAGCATGCGCAGAGCGAAGCGGGCGTTATGCCGTGTTTCTGCACGCAACCAGCCGCGCGGACAAGTTGTGGCCGATCGATCGCTGGATCGGCCTCGGCCACGCGCTCGAGACGCGCGGAATGCACTGCGTCCTGCCTTGGGGAAGTGACGAAGAACGGCGGCGCAGCGAGGCGATCGCTGAGGCGCTGGGGTCAGCCCAGGTACCCGCGCTTTCACCGCTCGCCGAGGTGGCCGCCATGCTGGCTGGTGCTGCCGCCGTGGTCGGCGTCGACACCGGTCTTACGCATCTCGCGGCAGCGCTCGGCATTCCGGTGATTGCCCTCTTTTGCGGTACGGACCCCGCTCTCACCGGCGTCTACGGCGCCGCCCGCGCACGCAATCTCGGCGGCGACGGCGGGCCCCCGGAGCTGGGGACGGTGCTGAAAACGCTCGACGAACTCGGGGCCGCGTGATGTGGCGCAGGGTGTGGGAACGGGGCTATACGCTGGTGCTTTGGGCGGCGCTTCCGTACGTCCTAGCGCGGCTTTTCTGGCGCGGAGGCAGGGAGCCTCGCTACCGCCGCCATGTCGCCGAGCGCTTCGGCAAATACCGCGCGCGGCCGAACAAGCCGGTGATCTGGGTGCACGCAGTGTCGGTCGGGGAGACGCGGGCGGCCGAGCCGCTGGTGCGGCTGCTCGCGGCGCGCCATCCGGAATGCGAAATGCTGATCACCCAAATGACCGCGACCGGGCGTGACACCGCGGAGCGTCTGTACGGCGGCGCGGCCACGCTCGCCTATCTGCCCTATGACTATCCGTTCGCGGTGAGACGATTCCTCGCGCATTTCCGGCCGCGCCTGGGCGTGCTGATGGAAACCGAGATCTGGTTCAATCTCGTTCATGCCTGCGCCGGGTCCGGCGTGCCGCTGTTGCTCGCCAACGCCCGCATGTCGGAGAAATCGGCGCGCGGCTACGAGACGGTCGCGCCGCTGGCGCGCGCCGCGCTCGGCCGGCTGTCGGCCGTCGCGGCGCAGTCCCGCGCAGACGCGCAGCGTCTGGAGAAGCTCGGCGCGCATGCAGTCGAGGTCACCGGCAACCTCAAGTTCGATGTTGCGGCTCCGGCCGGAGCGCCGGCCCTGGGCGCGGAATTCCGGCGCCGCTACGGGCCGCGCAAAGTGTTCCTTGCCGCGAGCACCCGGGAGGGAGAGGAAGCGCTGCTGCTGGATGCGCTGGCCGGGCAGCCGCTCGCGCCCGCGCTGGTGGTCATCGTACCGCGGCATCCGCAGCGTTTCGCCGAGGTGGCGCAGCTGCTGGAGCGGCGCGGCATCGCCTTCGTGCGGCGATCCGGCGATGCAGCGGTGCCGGCCCAATGCAACGTTCTGCTCGGCGACAGCCTCGGGGAGATGGCGGCGTACTACGCCTCCTGCGACCTCGCGCTGATCGGAGGGAGCCTCCTGCCCTATGGGGCGCAGAACCTCATCGAGGCCTGCGCGGCCGGCGTGCCGGTGCTCGTCGGGCCTTCCACCTACAACTTCGCGCAGGCGGTGGCCGAAGCGGTGCAAAGCGGCGCCGCGCTGCCTGTGGCGAGCGCCGTCGAAGTGGTCGCCGAGGCGCGCGGCTTGCTTGCCGACGAGGCGGCGCGAAAAACGATGTCGGTCGCGGGGCTGGCGTTTTGCGCGGCGCACCGCGGCGCGAGCGAAAGGACGGCCGCGATGTGCGAGCGGTTGCTCGGTTCTTAGTTCCTATTTACGCGTCCAGCCTTGGCAGACGTCGGCGAGAGTTTGGATTTCTTGTGTGCAGCGGCATGAATGCTGCCGCATGCTGCGAGTGACCGCTTACGGGCTCAACTGCGAATTCACCCTATCGGTTGCGGTTCCGGCGTCAGCGGAGTTGAAGGTCTCCTTCGGCAGGAGATACCGGCCGCTCAGTCGGCGCCGAGCAGCCGGTTGACTTCCTCGATGTCGGTGTCGGCGAGCGATGCGGCCGCGGCCTTGAGTCTCAGTCCGTTGACGATGGTGTCGTAGCGGGCCTTGGACAGGTCGCGCTTGGTCGAGAAGACCTGCTGCTGCGCATTCAGCACGTCGATGTTGATGCGCACTCCGACTTCGTAGCCGAGCTTGTTGGAATCCAGCGCGCTCTGGCTCGAGGTGAGGGCTGCCTCGAGCGCTTTGACCTGCGCCAGGCCGTTGGTGACGCCCAGATAGGCCTGGCGCGCCGACAGTGCGGATGAGCGGCGGCTGAACTCGAGATCCTGCCGCGCCTTTTCGCGGTTGGCGATGGCCTGGCGTACCTGAGAGCTGACGTTGCCGCCGCCGTAGATCGGGATCGCCAGTTGCAGGCCGATGACCCGGCTTTCCGAGTCCGATGGCACATTCGATGCACCGGCGGTACTCACGCTCTGGGAGTTGTATCCAATGCTTCCGACCAGGTTCAGGGTCGGCAGATGCCCGGCGCGCAGGCGCTCGATTTCGCGGGTCGCGACCTCGGCCGCGGCTTCCTGCGCGCGCACCTGGAAGCTGCGGGATTCGGCGGCAGAGGCCCATTCCTCCATCGCCGCCGGTTTCGGTGGATTGATCTGCACGCTCGGTTTGATCGGCGCGAGTCGCTCGGGGAACTTGCCGATGATCTGCTGCAGCGCGCGCTTCTTGATCTCCAGGTCGTTCTGGGCCGCGATTTCCTGCGAAGTGGCAAGGTCGTAGCGTGCCTGCGCTTCGTGGGTGTCGGTAATGGTCGAGGTACCCACCTCGAAGTTGCGCTTTGCCTGCGCAAGCTGTTCCGAAATCGCCGTCTTCTGGGCCTGGATGAACGCGAGGCTGTCCTGCGAGCCAAGCACGTCGAAATAGGCCTGCGAGACGCGCACGATCAGGTCCTGGGTCGCCTGGCTGAACTGGGCCTCGGACTGGGCTGCCTTGAATCCGGCCTCCCGGTACACCATGAGGTTGTTCCAGTTGAACAGGGGTTGGGTCAGCGAGAACGTGATCGCGTTGCTGTTGCCCTCGCGATTCGACGTGGGCAGGGCGCCGCGGAAGCTGATGTCCAGCGTGCTCATCTGGGTAAATGCGGAGGCGCTGATGGTGGGCAACAGGCCAGCGAGGCCCTGCGGCAGGGCCTCCAGCCCGGCGTCGCGCGTCGCGCGCGCCGAGGCATATTGGGCGTCATGGGCGAACGCATCGCGCAGGATCTGCACGAGGTCCGCCGACCAGGCATGGCCCGACAAGGTCCACAGGGAGACGACGACGGCGTTCTTCAGCGAGAGCTTCATGATCAATAGACCGGCATGGACGCCTCGACGGTCCGCGCCCATGCGTCCATGCCTCCAGTGAGGTTGTACAGTCGGGTGAATCCCGCGTGTTTGAGAAACATCGCAGCCTGCAGGCTGCGCGCGCCGTGATGGCAGATCACCACGGTGTCCGCATCCGGGTCGAGCTCGGTATGCCGGGACGGTACGGTCCGCATCGGCATGAGCACCGAACCGGGCAGCCGGCAAACCTGGAATTCCCAGGGCTCGCGAACGTCCAGCAGCAGCGGCTTGCCGGCCGCGGCATCGCCGAGTCTGTGCTGCAGTTCCTGCGGAGTGATGTGTTTCACCGGCGAATCAGAAGCAAAAGCGTTTCGGCTGCACGGCATTCCTGAGCGGCGGGAAGCTGGTTTCGAACAGGTTGATCGACCGGTGGCCACCCTGCGCAACGCAGGTGACCAGGCGTGCTTCCATCACCGGGGCATCGCCGATGATCGCAAACAGCCTGCCCTCGGGCTTCAGTTGCGCGAGCAGCGCTTGCGGCAGCATCGGTATCGAGCCCGTGAGCACGATGATGTCGTAGGGAGCGTGCGCGCTCCAGCCCTGCGCCGCGTCGCCAAGCTCGACGCTCACGTTTTCGATCCCCTGGCGCTGGAGGTTCTGCTCGCCGAATGTTTTCAGCCGCGAGTTGATCTCGACGCTCGTCACGTGTTGCACGCAGTGCGCGAGCAGGCCGGCGAAATAGCCGCTGCCGGTGCCGACCTCGAGCGCGCGCTCGTGTTTCTTTGCGCCGATCGCCTGCAGCACGCGAGCCTCGATCTTGGGCGCCCACATGCGCTCTGCGTCCCCGAGCGGGATCTCGATGTCCGAGAACGCCAGCGCCCGGAAATCGGCCGGAACGAACTCCTCCCGTCGCACCACGTAGAGCAGATCGAGCACATCCGAGTCAAGCACCTCCCACGGACGGATCTGCTGTTCGACCATGTTGAAGCGGGCTTGTTCGAGGTTCATGGCTGTGTGGCTATGATTTTGGCAAGGAGGCAATTTTAGCATCGTTCCCGATGGCGGCATCGGTGACCAAGGTCACGCATCCCGGGGTGCCGCAGCGGGCTGGGCAGGCAGGGAGACGGCCCGCACCGCGGGGCCGCCGGGGGCCCGGAACCGTAGGGCCGGGCCGCGGCGATTGAGTGTTGACCCGCCAGCCGTTAGACTGCCGCCTTTCGACCGCAGCTGGAATATCCATGCCCGACCGCATGCGCGCCTGCTCTCGATCCGCCCGTCAGCCCGCCGGCCGCCCCGCCGATCGCACAACGGACCGGGTCTGAGATGCTCGAGGCCTATCGGCTGGAGGGCACGCGCGGTGACCGCACCCTTTTCCGGGGACTCTCCTTTTCGGTCGCGCCCGCGCAGCTGCTGCACCTGGCCGGCGCAAACGGCGCAGGCAAGACCAGCCTGCTGCGCATCCTGTGCGGCCTGCTGCTGCCCGCGCATGGCGAGGTACGCTGGGGCGGGCAGCCGATCGCGGCGATGCGCGAGGAGTACGCGGCGCAGCTGCTCTACATCGGGCATGCCAACGCCCTGAAGGACGAACTGACGGCGCTGGAGAACCTGGAGATCGGCGGCACGCTCGCCGGCCGGCGGTGCACGAGGGATGCGGCGTTCGCCGCGCTGGAAGAACTCGGCGTCGGGCGTTGTGCGCAGCTTCCGGTGCGCGCGCTGTCCCAGGGGCAGCGCCGCCGCGTGTCCCTGGCGCGGCTTGCCCTGGGGGCCGGTGGCGGCGGCGGGAATGGCGCCGCGCTGTGGATACTCGACGAGCCGTTCGCGGCGCTCGATACGGCCGCGGTTGCTTATCTGGAGAACCTGATCGCGCGTCACGTCGACGCGGGCGGCATGGCGGTGCTGACCACCCATCAACCGCTTGCCGTCACCGCGGTCACGATGCTTCGGATCGAACTCGATTTCGAGATGGACGCGCGTTCGTGAGTCCCTTTGCCTGCATCGTCAGGCGCGACCTGCTGCTCGCCTTCCGGCGCCGCAGCGACGTGCTCAACACGCTGGTCTTCTTCGTCATCGTCGTGAGCCTGTTCCCGCTGGGCGTGGGGCCGGAACCGAACCAGCTGCGCGCCATGGCCCCGGGCGTGATCTGGGTGGCTGCGCTGCTCGCATCGATGCTGGCGCTGAATCGGCTGTTCGCCGCCGATTTTGCCGACGGGACGCTCGAACAGATGGCGCTTTCACCCGAGCCCCTGTTCCTGCTCGTGATCGCCAAGGTGCTCGCGCACTGGCTGGTCGCCGGGCTGCCGCTGGTGCTGATCGCGCCCGTGCTCGGCATCCAGTTCGACATGCCGCTCGACGCCATCGTGGTGATGATGGTTTCGCTGGTGCTCGGCACGCCGGTATTGTCGCTGATCGGCGCGGTCGGCGCGGCCTTGACACTTGGACTGCGCGGCGGCGGAGTGCTCGTGGCGCTGCTCGTTCTGCCGCTGTATGTGCCCGTGCTGGTGTTCGGCGCGGGTGCCGTGGTGGCTTCGGGCGCCGGGCTTTCCGCCCAGGCACACCTGCTGCTGATCGGTGCCTCGCTCGCTCTGTCGCTGGTGCTGTCGCCCTGGGCGACGGCGATGGCGTTGCGGATATCGCTGGATTGACGAAGCTCCGAATAGGTTCGCTGTTGTCATTCCTGCAAAAGCGGGAATCAGGAATCTTTACCAGTGTCTGGATCCACTCCCCGCTTTCGCGGTGACCAAAGGCCGCGGGGATGACGTAATTAGACGATTGTGGGTTTCACAGCGACGCGGAGGACGTCGGATCGCGCTCGCGGCAGCCTTCGCGAGGTCGGCATTTTTTTCGCCCAGGCGCGCCTGCGGCTCGGTTGCGTCCAGGCGTGAGATGACCTGTCCGCGACGGACCGATTCTCCCTCGCGCACCTCGGCCGACACCTTTGTCTTGACGGTGGTCTGGTTTCGCGGTGAGAGCGTTCCGGTGAGCGAAATCAACTGGCGGATGTCGCGCCGCTCCACGGTCGTGACGTCGTTGGCGGAGAACTCCAGCGCGGCAGCCGCCCGTGCTGGTGGTGGGTTCTTCGCGTCGGCGAGCGTGGGCGCGTCGCAGTCGTCCCGGATCGAACCCAGCCCGGAGATTCTACGCCCGGGGGCAGGGGCGCGGCAGGGCAGCGGCGCCGGCCCCTCGGTGGCATAATGCGCCATATGGCGCGTAAAGCCAGAGGCTCGGTGGGGCGCCGCGCGGCAGGCGGCCGCCCAACGTTGCTCGTTCACGAGAAGGTTCTGCTCGCCGACGGCGCAATCGCGGAGCTGGTCATCTGGCAGCTCGCGCGGCCAACGGCTGAGCGTCCGCATGGGTTGAAGTACCGACTGTATTTTGGGCGTGGCGGGAAGTCACTGGTGCGATACGACAATGAATCGGGTAAAGGTGATCACCGGCACATCATGGACCGCGAGGAACCGTACCGGTTCGTTTCGATAGCCCGGCTGCGCGAGGATTTTGAAGCAGATGTTCGGCGAGTTGGAGGGGCAGATGAAAAAGAGGATTGAAGTTTCGGTCGGCGGTCTTTCCGAAGCGCTCGACCGGTTCGAGCAGGTCTGGCGCAAGGCCGAGAAAGGCGAGGTGCGCCCTGCTGAAGTGCGTCTGACGTTCGAGAGCCTGCCGGTGCTGCTGCGCAACCTGACGCCGGCCCGATGGACTTTGCTCGAGCGGCTCAAGCGCGACGGGCCGCTCTCAATCAACGAGCTTTCGCGCCGGCTCGGCCGCCACTATAAGAACGTGCATACCGACGTTTCCCGGCTGATCGAGCTTGGCCTGATCGAGCGCCGTACGGACCAGCGAGTGGTGGTCGCGTGGGACATCGTTTCCGCCGAGATGCGGCTGGCAGCGTGAGCGCGGGCGTCTGATAGCCCTTTGCATGCATGCACCGCGCGCTAACGGGGTTGTCTGAACCAGCGGTGTCTTGCTTAGATAAGCCGTCACAAGAACAGGCGTTTTTGAGTTTGGGGGAGTTCGCGCCTAGATAAGACCGCGTCACGCCGTTCGGCGACTGTCAACGTCGTTCTGATAGTCGTTCAAACTGGGCGGTTTGAAAATCGTGAGTATTCTTCGTAAGTCTTCTTCGATTGCATTTGGGCAAAAGCTCTTCTGGTTCTTCTTCGTTGATTCGTCACGCGGTTGCGCGCTCGGCGGCGAGTTCCAAGGACACGTGGTGCCGATCACCGCCATCGAAAGCGATGGTTTCTAAACCGGCCAGCTGCCCTGTCCTTGTCTTCCAGTAGTGGCGGATGGCCTTCTTCCCGCCGGCCTGGATCAGTGCGTCGAAGTTTTTCATCGCCCCCCCGGACAAGATGGATAGTTGTCTCTGAGAAAAGGTTGGTCGTGTCCCTCGACACGCGCATCGCGGACAGTTCGAAATAGTCCGGCGTGATCTCCACGCCGATACTGTTGCGCCCCCATTTGGCGGCCGCGACATTGGTGGTGCCTGTGCCCATGAATGGATCGAGCACGGTATCTCCGACGAAGCTGAACATGCGCACAAGCCGTTCCGCGAGCGCAAGGGGATACGGCGCAGGATGATCTCGCGTGGAGGCTCCGGTAAGCCCCGTCCAGATCTGCTGGAACCATTGCTGGTATTTATCGGTGGAAATCACGCTCAGGATACGGGCGGCGAGCGACGGCGAACGGTAACCGCCCGGCTTGCGCTGCATCAGAATGAACTCAATGTCGTTCTTGATCGCCGCGTTCGGCTCATAGGGCTTGCCGAGGAAACCGCCGCCATTGCCATCGGCTTCGTAAGCTGCGTTGGCAATCTTGTGCCAGATGATCGGAGAAAGATTGGTGAAGCCGAGTACCCGGCAATGCTCCTGGATGGCAGCGTGCAGCGGGATAACCGCATGCACGCCCGCGTTCTTACGGCGGGAAAGGCATACGTCGCCGACCACGCACACCAATCGCCCGCCTGGCACGAGTGCGTTGTAACAGCCATGCCAGACCTCGTCCAGCGCCTTCAGAAAGGTCTCATAGTCGTTGACAAAGCCCAACTGGCCGTCCGTTCGCTGGTACTCCTTCAGCGTCCAGTACGGCGGCGATGTGACGACGAGATGCACGCTCTCCGGCTTCAGGAACTCCATGCGGCGCGCGTCCGCGTTGTAGAGCGTGTGAAAAGTGGGAATTCGACTGATAGCGTCTTCGATTGCGGTAACGCGTTTTGCATCCTTGGCGATGGCCGGTAGCGCTTTTTGGTGATCGCCTAGCTTCGAGGGATCGAAGGGGAGAAAAGCCGATAGGTCGAGGCTGTGTCCGGCAGGAGACGGAGAATTCATGTCGCCATTATAGGGCGATAGTGACCTGCTATTCATTCACAGTCAAAGGTTCAATCATCCATTGATCATGTTGTGCTGTGTGTGTTGTCCACCGCTAGTTTTGCGGACGCCTGGCCCGAAATCCAGCCGAGGCTGACCGCGGACAGCAGGCCGTTTCCGGAAAGGTAACCCCAGACATGGGCGCCTGAAATCCCCCGCGCGGCACCCCCGCCGGCGAACAGGTTGGGAAGCGGCTGGCCGCTGGCGTCGCACACGCGAGCCTCGACGTCCACGACCAGACCGCCCTGCGTATGGAACAGCGACCCGGTGACCTTCACCGCGTAGTACGGCGGTTCCAGCGGCAGCTTGGTCGTGAAATCACGCCCGAAGCGATCCGTGGCTTTGCCTGACGCGCAATCCGCCGTCTGCTCCAACGTCCTGCTGAGGGCACAGGCAGGCAACCCGAACTGAGATGCCAGCATCTCGATGTCGGGTGCCGACTTGATCGCGCCGGCGGCCACCGCATCGCGATAATCGGGAAACTCCAGGCCAAGCCGATGCAGCCGCTCGTCGTAGACGTTCCAGGCCACGCGCCCCGGCTGCGCGAGCACGTTCACGCACTGCTCCGAGTAGCCCTCATGCTCGTTGGAAAAGCGCTCGCCCAGCGCATTCACCTGGATTCCACCCTCCATCATCAGTGCCCAGGTGATCAGGATGCCGTGCGGGGTCGCGACCGATCCGTGGCCCTGATAGGCGGTCATGTCCGCGACCGCCGCGCCGAGTGTTTCTCCCCACGCCACGGCGTCGCCGCGGTTCCCCGTGTGGCCGAAGTAATCGACGCCCGCGAGTTCAGGGATGTGGCGCTTCACCATCTCGGGGTTGCCGCCAAGCCGGAGCACGCCAGCACCAGCGCGCCGCAGCCGACTTCCTCGACTGTCTGGCCGCGGCGCGAAAACGAGACCCCGCGCAAGCGGTGTTTCGAGTCGGCGTGCAGCGTCGTGACCTGCGCTTCGCAGAGGATATCGATCCCGGCACGGCTGCACGCTTCAGTGAGCGCGGCCATCAGCGCGCGTCCCGTCTTTTCGGGCACCGCATGCATGCGCAGCGCGGAATGGCCGGGGTAGAGAAAGCCCTCCACCAATACGAACGGGATGCCGCGGTCCGCGAGCCATTCGATCGCGCGGCCCGAGGCGCTGCAGATGGTGTCCACCATGCGCGGATCGGCCTCGCCGTTGTTTTTGCGCATGACGTCCGCGGCGAGTTGCCCGGGCGAGTCGACGACGCCCGCCGCACGCTGGAATCGTGTATACGCCGCAGGAATGAATCCCGAGGACAGTGCCGTCGATCCCGAGGGTATGCGGTCGCGCTCGAGCACCAGGACTTCGGCGCCTGCGTTTTTCGCGGCGAGCGCGGAGACGAGGCCGCAGGCGCCGCCGCCGATGATGACGACCGGTATGGCGAGATCGAAGCGCTTCGCGTCGTCGTAGGCGACCGGCATGCCGGCGAACCCGTGCGATCCGCGGCTACTTGGTCGGCCGGCGCAGGTACTGCCCGCGTGCGGGTCCGACGATATTGCCGTTGTGATACACCAGTTGCCCGCGCAGGAACGTGCTCTTCACCCGCCCGGTCAGTTCCTGCCCTTCGAACGGCGTGTAACCCTGCTGCGAGGGCGATTCCGCGGCGCGCACCACGAAAGACTCGTGAGGGTCGACCAGCACCACATCGGCGTCCAGGCCGACCGCGATGTCGCCCTTGCTCGCGAGGCCGTAGCGTTGCGCCGGGTTCCAGGCGAGCAGCTCGGCCATGTGGTTATAGGACATGCCGCGCCTGGAGCCTTCGCTGAGCACGCCCGACAGCAGATACTCGGTGCCGCCGAAGCCGGACTTCGCCAGCCAGATGTTGGTCGGATCTTTCTTGTCCCACTTCTGCTCGGCCGAGCAGCAGGCGTGGTCGCTGACGATCCAGTCGACATCGCGGTCGAGCACGGCTTCCCACAGCGCCTCGACGTCCTCGCGCGGGCGGATCGGCGGGTTCACCTTCGCGTGCACGGCGCATTTGCTGTCGACGTCCAGCAGCAGGTGGCCGATGGTGACTTCGCGCCTGAAATCGATGTGCGGGAACACGTCCTGCATCATCAGCGCGGCGTCGATCGCCTTGCGCGAGGACAGGTGCAGCAAATTGATGTTCACGCACTGCGTTTCGTAGGCGAGATAGGACGCGATCCAGATGGCGAGCCCTTCCGAATGCGGGGGGCGCGCGGCACTGTAGGCCGCCAGGCCCTTCAGCTTGCCGTCGCGCTCGACGATCTTGGTATAGGCGGCCAGGATGTCGGCCAGCTCGCAGTGCAGGCTCACGCTGATGTGTTCGGCCATGTCAGGATGCTTGTCCATCATCCGGCGCGCCGAGCGCATGATGAATTCGAAATGGGCGATGTCATAGCGCTCGTCCGGTCCGATCATCAGAAACTCGTTCTGGCTGGACGATTTCCCGTGCAGCCCGTAGCCGCCGTAGAACATGAAGATCTTGAACGACGGCACGCCCCAGTCGGTGAGCAGCGAGTCCATTTCGTCGATGTGGCCGGACTCGATCGGCGCGATATGGAATCCGTAATCCACCCAGTAGTTGCCCTGCGAGAGCCTGAGCACCTCCGGCATGAAATCGCGGTAGGGGCCGCCGCGGTTGAGGTAATACTGGCCGGTGCGCGTGTAGGTGAGACTCGATGTCACCCCGCCCATTGCCGCGGCCTTGCTCTCGGTGACCGCATCCTGCGCGTGCGGCTGGTAGATGCCGATGTGCATGTGCGGATCCACGACGCCCGGGAACGCAAGCAGGTTCCCGCCGTCGATGACGGTGTTGGCCTCGTCGGCCCCGATGTCCGGCGCAAGGCGGGCGAATTTGCCGTCCTTGATGCCGATGTCGAGCAGGTCCACCGAGCTCCGGTTCGGACGGACGACGCGAACGTTCTTGATGACGGTGTCCAGGGGTCGGTTCATGGCAATGTCTCCATCGAATTAGTCAGTCGTCGTAGCGCCTGCCCAGTGCCAGCATCTCGGGCGTGCCGATCAGCGCGTTGAGTTCGGAAAAATCGAGCATGCGGTCGCGGAACGCTGCCGTCGAGCCGGTCGCCTTGAGGCTGGCGAAATAACCGCTCGCGGCGTGCGACAGCGCCCGCACCAGGCCGCCCGGAAAGATCACGATCGCGTAGCCGAGCGCCTGCAGCTCGGGCGCTGTGAGCAAAGGCGTCTTGCCGCCTTCGACCATGTTCGCGAGCAGCGGGACGCGTCCGGCGAAGCGTGCGCACGCGCTGCGCATGTCTTCCGGGGAGCGCAGCGCCTCGATGAACAGCACGTCGGCGCCCGCTTCCAGGTAACGCTCGGCGCGCTCCAGCGCGCTCTCCAGGCCTTCCACGGCCACCGCGTCGGTGCGGGCGACGATCAGCGTATCGCTGCTCGCGCGCGCATCCAGCGCGGCGCGGATCTTGCCCGCCATCTCGACGGCAGGAATCAGGGTCTTGCCGTCGAGATGGCCGCAGCGTTTGGGCGAGGTCTGGTCCTCGATCTGGATCGCCAGGCCGCCCCCTGCACCATTGGCGCCGCCTGAGCGCTCGAGCAGCGTCACGGTGCGCCGCACGTTGAGCGCATTGCCGAAGCCGGTGTCGGCATCGACGATGACGGGCAGCGAGACGCGTTCGCGGATGCACCCGAGCGTGTCGGCCACCTCGGTGACGGAGACCAGTCCGATGTCCGGCCGCCCGAGCCGCGTATAGGCGATGCTCGCCCCGGACAGATAGACGGCCTCGAATCCGGCGCGCTCGGCGAGCAGCGCCGACCAGGCGTCGAATACACCCGGCGCGACGAGTATGCTTTGCTGCGCCAGTCTGGATTTCAGGCTCATAGTCTGGACTCCCCGGTTTCCCGCTGGCGGGCAAGGCGCTTTTCCAGGTGTGGCATCAGACCGCCGTCGCGCAGCATCTGCATCAGGTGGGCGGGAATCGGCTCGCAGGCGAGCGTTTGCCCCGTGGACAGGTTCTCGATGCGTCCGGCCTCCGGGTCGACCCGCACCCGGTCTCCGTCTCGAATGCGCCCGGCATCAGCGCACACCACCGCCGGCAGGCCCAGGTTGAGCGCATTTCGGTAGAACAGGCCCGCGAACGATTCTGCCACCAGGGCGGCGACGCCCAGGTGCTTCAACGCCTGCGGCGCTTGTTCGCGTGACGAGCCGGTGCCGAAATTGCGCCGTCCCACGACGACGTCCCCCGAGCGCACGCTGCCGGCGAAACCCGGTTCGACCGCCTCCAGGCAGTGGCGCGCCATCTCATCGATGCCCGACTTCATGTACTTGCCGGGTGCGAGCACATCGGTATCCACGTTGTCGCCGAACACCCAGGCGCGTCCGCTGTTCATTTGAAGAACTCCCTGGGGTCGCAGATCTTCCCGGCAATGGCCGAAGCGGCGACGGTGTAAGGCGACGCCAGATACACCTGCGAGCTCGCGGCTCCCATCCTTCCCTTGAAATTGCGCGCCGTCGACGTAATCGCGACTTCGTTTTCGCCCAGCCGGTCATCGCCGTAGCCGGCGCAGATGCCGCAGGAGTTCGCCAGCAGTTCGGCGCCGGCATCGACGAGGATCTGCAGCGTACCCTCGCGCGCCGCGATCGCCTGGTCGTGGGCCGACGCGGGCGCGACCACGAAACGCACGTGTGCCGCGGCGCGCCGGCCTCCGAGCACGCGCGCCGCCATGCGCAGATCCTCGATCTTTGCGCCGGTGCAGGCGCCGATGTAGGCCGTGTCTATCCGGGTGCCCGCGTGGCGGCCGATCGGCGCGGCATTCGCCGGGCTGTGCGGAGCGGCAACCTGGGGTTCGAGGGTGGAGGCATCGAAGCGGTGATGCGCCAGCAGCGGTGCCCCCGGATCGCCCTGCCACGTTTCGCCGTCGGTGCCGGATGCACCCACTGACTCCAGAAAGTCACGCGTCACCGCATCGGGCGCCACCAGGCCCGTCTGCGCGCCCACTTCCGGGGCCATGTTGCACAGGGTCATGCGCTCCTGCATCGGCAGCGCGGATATCGCGTCGCCTGCGTACTGGATCGCCTGGTATTGCCCGCCGTCCAGGCCGAGCCTGCCGCACAGGGCGAGCATCATGTCCTTTGCCGACACCGCGGGCCCGAGCTTGCCGCTCCAGTCCACCAGGATGGTGTGCGGCACTTTGAGCCAGATCTCGCCGGTCACCAGCACGCCGAGCATTTCGGTCGCGCCGACGCCGAACATGTAAGCGCCGAACGCGCCGCCCGTGGGCGAGTGGCTGTCTCCGCCGACCACGAACATGCCGGGGTGCAGGTAGCCCTTTTGCGGCAGCACGACGTGGCAGATCCCCTCGCCGTCGTGGAACCGCGTCACGCCGGCCTCTTTCACCCATTCGCGCGCGATGTGGATGATGCGGCGGCTTTCATCGTCGTTGGCCGGCAGGTAATGGTCGGTGATGACCACGATCTTGTCGGGGTCCCAGACCTTGGCGCCCAGCTTCTCGAGCATGGGTTTCACGCGGCGGGGGCCGCCCGAGTCGTGCATCATCGCCAGATCGACCCTGCAGGTGACGATTTCCCCCGGCGCGACCGATTTGCGCCCCGCAGCGCGAGCGATGATCTTCTGTGAAAGCGTCTGTGTTGCCATTGTCATCAGATTCCCAGATAGGCCCGCTTGAGGTCGCTGTTGGCGAGCAGTTCGCCGGGCGTGCCGGTGAAAACGATCGCCCCGTTCTCCATCACGAAGGCGCGTCCGGCGATCGCGAGGGACTGCCCGACGTTCTGCTCGACCAGGAGAATCGTGAGCCCCTCGTCGTTCAGGCGCCTGATGAGGTCGAACACCTCCTCGACGAGCAGCGGCGAGAGCCCGAGCGAGGGTTCGTCCAGAATGAGCAGCCGCGGTTCTCCCATGAGCCCGCGGCCGATCGCGAGCATCTGCTGCTCGCCGCCGGAGAGCGTGCCGGCGCGCTGCGCAACGCGTTCCCCGAGCCGCGGGAAAATCGCAAACACCCGCTCGATGTTCTGTTCGCGCTTCGCGCGTCCGCGCAGGTAGCTGCCCAGTGCCAGATTCTCGAGCACCGTCAGATTGGGGAAAATGCGCCGGCCTTCCGGGACCTGGATCAATCCCGCGGCGACGATGTCGGTATAGCGCGAGCGGGTCACGTCGTGCCCGTCGAATCGCACCTGGCCGGAGAACGCGGGCACGATTCCGCACAGCGTATTGTTGAGCGTGGACTTGCCGGCGCCGTTGGAGCCCAGCACGGCGACGATTTCCCCGGCGCCGATCGACATGCTGATGCCGCGCAGCACCTCGACCTGTCCATAGCCGCCGCGAAGGCCGCGGATTTCAAGCATGGACCGAATTCCTGCGCAGCCGCTCCGCGGTGCCGCGGCCAAGATAAGCCTCGATCACCTGCGCGTTGTTGCTGACCTCTGCCGGCGTGCCTTCGGCGATCAGGCTGCCGTGGTTGAGCACCCAGGTGTATTCGGACAGGCTCATCACCGCCTGCATCACGTGTTCGATCATGAGCACCGTGATGCCCGAGTCGCGGATCGACCGGATGACAGGTATCATCTCGCCGATTTCCTGCGGGTTGAGGCCGGCGAGCACCTCGTCGAGCAGCAGCAGCCTGGGTTCCGCGGCCAGCGCGCGCGCCAGCTCCAGGCGCTTGCGTCCGGAAATGGTGAGGCTGGAGGCGAGCTTGTTGAGTTGATCGGCAAGGCCCACGCGCCGGGCGACCGCTTCGGCGCGCGCGAGCGCCTTGCGGCGGCTCCGGTGATGCAGGTGGGCGCCCACGGCGACGTTCTCGTGCACCGTCTGTGCGGCGAACGGCTGCACGATCTGGAAGGTGCGCACCATGCCGCGCCGGCAAATGACATGCGGCGGTAGGCCGGTGATGTCCTCGCCCAGAAACCTCACCGTTCCGCGCTCAGGCTTCAGAAACCCGGACGCCAGGGCGAACAGTGTCGATTTGCCCGCGCCGTTCGGACCGATCAGTGAGGCGATGGCGCCTTGTTGCAGGTGCAGGCTCACATCCTCGACCGCCTTCAGGCCGCCGAAGCTGATCGAGAGATTGTGCACCTCAAGCACGCGAGCCCCCTTTGCGCACGGGCGGGGATCCGGAAAGCAGTCCCATGATGCCGCGCGGCAGGAACGTCACCATCAATACCAGCAGCAGCCCGTAGACCATGAGACTGATGCCGGGGGCATCTCCCATGAAGCTTCGGGTCAACTCGCCGAACAGATGCAGCGCAGCAGCCCCGAGCAGCGGACCGAACAGCGTGCCGATCCCGCCGACGATGGGCGCGAGCAGCGCCTCGATGGAAACGCCCGGACCGTAGGCGATGTGCGGGTCGATGTAGTGGAAGTACTGGACGTAGAACACGCCGCCCGCCGACATGAGAGCACCGGAGATCATGGTGGCGCCCAGCTTGACGCGGAACACATTCACGCCGAGTGCGGCGGCCGACTCCTCGTTGTCGCGCACGGCCTGCAGCCAGGCCCCGTAGCGCGAGTGCTTGAGCCACCACGCGACCAGGCAGGCTGCCAGCGTGAAGCCGAGGATCACATACAGGAATCCAGTCCGGGAGGTGAACTGGAAATTGCCCGCCGATTCGGTCAAGGGGATCATCAGGCCGACCCCGGCACCGGTGAAATCGAAGGTGTTCGACAGGATCCGGAAGACTTCCGCGAAAGCCAGCGTCACCAATGCGAAGTAGGAGCCGCGCAGTCCGTACCGGAACGAAAGCGCGCCGATGAAGGCGCCGACCGCGGCGCCCAGCGCGACCGCGGCGGGAAGCGCCGCCCAGGCGTTCCAGCCGAATTTCACCTGCAGCACCGCGGCCGCGTAGGCGCCGGTGCCGAAGAACACCGCGTGGCCGAACGAAAACTGGCCGCCGAACCCGCCGAGGATGTTCCACGCCTGTCCGAGCAGCGCCGCGTACAGGGTCATGATCACGATGTTGAGCACGAATCCGGAGGAAACGAAAAGCGGCAGCGCGGCGACCACGATGCCGAACACGATGAGCGCGATGAGGTCCTTCATGCCGCCGCCTCCGATCGCTCTCCGGGTTCTTGAATATCGGGCCGTCGGCGTCCGCTCACATTCACCTTCCCCGCATCCCCGCTTCGCGGGGCGCCGGCGGAGCGGCCGTGCCAGCGCAGCAGCACAGCGAAGCCGGCGCAATGCGGCGCCTCCGCCGCGCTCGTTCCGTGGCGCCACGCTTCGGCGCCGCCTGCTCGGTGGCTCATGTTCGCGCCCCGAACAGGCCCTGCGGGCGGAACAGCAGCACGGCGATGAAAATCAGGAAAATCCCGATCTGGCCGAGCGATTCCCCCAGCCACAGGCCGCCCACCGATTCGACCACGCCGATGATGAACCCGCCGGCCAGCGCGCCGGCAAAGCTGCCCATGCCGCCCAGCACGACGATCGTGAACGCGATCAGCACGAAACCGTTGCCGACCTGGGGGTTCACGTAATAGGCCGGCAAGAGGAAGCAGGCCGCCGCGCCGAGGCAGGCAAGCCCGATGCCGAAGCTCATCGCGAACACGTGCTCGACATCGATGCCGACCAGCTTCGCGCCGTGCCGCTCCTTGGCGATCGCCCGGATGGCCCGGCCCAGATCGGTCTTCGCGAGCAGCAGCAGCAGCACGGCGCAGACCGCAAGCGCGCCGGCGAATGCCGCGAGCTTGGGGATCGAAATCATCGCGCCCAGGATGCCGACCGTGGTAAACGTGTAGGCGGTCTCGATCGTGCGCGTGTCCGATCGCCACAGGTAGAGCGCCAGGTTTTCCATCACGATCGCCAGGCCCAAGGTGACCAGGAGGATGTTCTCGTCCTTGCCGTGGCTGGCGCGGCCGATGACGAAACGCTGCAGTCCGTATCCGAGCGCGAACATCGCCGGTACCATTACCGGGAGCGACGCGTAGGGGTCCAGGCCCAGCGACTGGTGCAGGAAATACACGCCGTAGAGCGCGATCATCAGCAGCGCGCCGTGGGCGAAATTGATGATGTGCAGCACGCCGTAGATCAGCGTCAACCCCAGCGCAATGAGCGCGTAGACGGCCCCGGTCGTGAGGCCGTTCAGGACGGACGGGAAAAGGATCGAGAGTTCAAGCATCTCGCTACTCCTCTCTGCCTTGACGGGAGAGGGGTCGGGGGAGAGGTTGAAACGACGAGGCTTCCCCGCTCCCGCGAGGAGAAAGGGGAATCTTCGCTACGCGCCTACGCCTTCCAGGGGAACACGGGCTCGGCCTGCGCGTAGGTGTTCGGCAGCACGACTTTGATATCCCCTTTGAGCACCTGCATCATCAGCGGCTGCGCGCCCTGATTCTGGCCGTTGACGAACTTGGTCGGGCCGTAGGGCATGAAGTGCTTGTCCCAGGTCGAGTTGGAAAGCGCCTCGATGATCGCTGCGCGGTCGCGCGACTTGGCGCGCTCGATGCCGTCGGCGAGCAGATGCACCGCCTGGTAGTTGAGGAATACCTCGTAGGTGTAGAACTGGCCCTTCATGGCCTCGACTTTCCTGCGCAGCGCGAGCGCCCGCTTGTCCTTGGGGTTGTACCAGTGGTTGCAGTCGATGATGCCGTTGGCGACGTCGGGAAACTCCTTGACGAACTTGAACGAGGAGGCGCCTCCGCCGAGCACCGAGAAGATCGCCTTCGGCTGCACGTTCTGCTGCTTCATGGTGCGCACCAGCAGCGCGTACTCGTTGTAGTAGTTCGCCGGGATGACGATGTCCGGGTTGAGCGCTTTCATGCGCAGCACGATGTTGTTGAAGTCGCGCGTCGGATTGGCGTGCTTGACCACGTCCACGATCTGGTAACCCATGCCCGGGAGCTGTTGCGACAGCAGGTTCGCGGTGCCGGTGCCGAACAGCGATTCCTCATGGATGATCATCACGGTCTTGGCCGGCTTTCCGGCCAGCGTGTTCATGATGTGCAGGTAGTTCATCGCCTGCTGCGACACCGTCCGGTAGCCGGGGGCGAAGCGGAACACGTTCTTCAGGCCCCGTTCGACGATCTGGTCGGCGACGCCGACGTCCACGACGTGAGGAATGTTGTACTTGGCCGCCGCCTGGGTGGTCGCCAGGCAGATCGCGCTCGCATAGGCGCCGACGATCGCCGATACGCCTTCTGCGTTCATCTTCTCGACTTCGGATACGCCGACATCGGGCTTGGACTGCGCGTCGCCGAGCACGGTCCGGATCTTCGCGCCCCCGAGGGACTTGATGCCGCCGGCCGCGTTGATCTCGTCGATCGCGATCTGCGCTCCGAGCCGGGATAGCCCGCCGGAGTAGGCGAGCGCACCGGACACCGGGTGCAGCACCCCGATCTTGATCGGCCCGGACTGGCCGCGCACGATGGCCGGAAAGCCGGCCAGGCCGGTCGCGGTGGCTGCGGCGACGGCTGCGGAACGCTTGAGGAATTCGCGCCGGTTACTGTTCTGTTTGCCCATGATTGCAGGTTCCTTGGCTAAGAATGGTTAGGGATCGGTGCCGATGTTGCATCCGGCTTTGGCGTGAGGGCTGCCCGTACGGGCGAATGCCCATCTTTCGGATAATGATACATCTGCCCGAGACCGGCCGCACTGCGTTTGCGCTCGCCCGCGCTTTGGGGTAATTTGCAGGTTACAACGTAGGGGTCCTGTCCGGATAGCGGGCAGGTGAGAGAGACCCTCCGAACCTGATGCGGATAATGCCGCCGTAGGGAAGCGTTGCGAGCCAGCTGCCGCTTCCTCCCGACGACGCCGATCCGCCCCGACGGGCGCGCCCTGCGCACCCGTCTTTGGCACGAAAGGAGTCACCATGGTTGCGAACCCGAAGTTTCTTGCCGCCACGGCCCACGTGGACGATGCGGCCGTCAGGCCGTTGCCCAATTCGAAGAAGATCTACGTGCAAGGCTCGCGGCCCGATATCCGCGTGCCGATGCGCGAGATTTCGCAGGCCGACACGCTGGCCCACGGGCCTGGGAATGCCGGCGCGGAAAAGAATCCGCCGATCTACGTCTACGATTGCTCGGGACCGTACACCGACCCGGCGGCGAAAATCGACATCCGCTCGGGGCTTGCCCCCGCGCGCGCGCGCTGGATCGAGGAGCGCGGCGACACCGAGGCGCTCCCGGGTCCGACTTCGAGCTACGGCCGCGAGCGGCTCGCCGATCTGAAACTGACGGAAATGCGCTTCAACCTGAAGCGCGCGCCGCGCCGCGCCAAGGCCGGCGCCAACGTCTCCCAGATGCACTATGCCCGCCGCGGCCTGGTCACCCCGGAGATGGAATACATCGCCATTCGCGAAAACCAGCGCCTGGAGACCTACCCCGAACTGCTGTCGCGCCAGCATCCGGGTCAATCGTTCGGCGCGGCGACGCCGAAAATCATCACGCCGGAGTTCGTGCGGGACGAGGTGGCGCGCGGGCGCGCCATCATCCCCTCCAACATCAACCACCCGGAGTCCGAGCCGATGATCATCGGGCGCAATTTCCTGGTGAAAATCAACGCCAACATCGGCAACTCGGCGCTGTCCTCGGGCATCGCCGAGGAAGTGGAGAAAATGACCTGGGCGATCCGCTGGGGCGGGGACACGGTCATGGACCTCTCCACCGGCAAGAACATCCACGAGACGCGCGAGTGGATCGTGCGCAACTCGCCGGTGCCGATCGGCACCGTGCCGATCTACCAGGCGCTGGAGAAGGTGGACGGGAAAGCCGAAGACCTCACGTGGGAAATTTTCCGCGACACGCTCGTCGAGCAGTGCGAGCAGGGAGTGGATTACTTCACCATCCACGCCGGGGTGCTGCTGCGCTACATCCCGCTCACCGCCCGCCGCATGACCGGGATCGTCTCGCGCGGCGGCTCGATCCTCGCCAAGTGGTGCCTGGCGCACCATAAGGAGAATTTCCTCTACACGCACTTCGAGGACATCTGCGAAATCATGAAGGCCTACGACGTCGCGTTTTCGCTCGGCGACGGGCTGCGCCCCGGTTCGGGCTTCGATGCCAACGACGAGGCGCAGATGGGCGAGCTCGCCACGCTGGGCGAGCTGACTCAGGTTGCCTGGCGGCACGACGTGCAGGTGATGATCGAGGGGCCGGGCCACGTGCCGATGCACATGATCAAGGAGAACATGGACCTGCAGCTGAAGCTGTGCCACGAGGCGCCGTTCTACACGCTGGGGCCGCTCACCACCGATATCGCGCCCGGCTACGACCACATCACCAGCGCCATCGGCGCGGCGATGATCGGCTGGTACGGGACCGCGATGCTGTGCTATGTCACGCCCAAGGAACACCTCGGGCTGCCGGACAAGAAGGACGTGAAAGACGGCATCATCGCCTACAAGATCGCCGCGCACGCCGCGGACCTCGCCAAGGGGCACCCGGGCGCGCAGGTGCGCGACAATGCGGTGTCCAAGGCGCGCTTCGAATTCCGCTGGGAGGACCAGTTCAACCTGGGTCTGGACCCGGACACCGCGCGCGAGTTTCACGACGCGACGCTGCCGCAGGAGGGCGCCAAGGTGGCGCACTTCTGCTCCATGTGCGGCCCGCACTTCTGTTCGATGAAAATCACCCAGGACGTGCGCGACTACGCAGCGGCCCAGGGCGTGTCCGAGCAGGAAGCGCTTGCGAAGGGCATGCAGCAGAAGGCGGTGGAGTTCGTGAAAAAAGGCGCGGAGATCTACCAGAAGGCGTGAGCAGGCCCCATGTCGCCGGGGAACATTTCTGAACTTTAGTTCGCGGACCTGCTGCGCGGTTACACCGGCGATGCGGGCGACCCGGCGTTCAACGCTGTGAAGAAATGATTTTGGTCAATGCCTGCTAAAAGCCTCATGAAGCCGGCACTGCTTCCCATCGGGCGCATCGAGAACCGGATCCTCGTCGTGCGCGGGCAGAAGGTTTTGCTCGATAGCGATCTCGCCGCGCTCTACGGGGTCGAAACGCGGGTGCTCAACCAGGCGGTCAAGCGTAATCTCGAACGGTTTCCGGCCGACTTCATGTTCCGACTCTCAGCCAAGGAGTTCGAAAGTTGGAGATCACAAATTGTGATGTCCAAACCGGGTGCGATAATGGGGCTGCGCCGCGCGCCTTTTGCGTTCACCGAACACGGTGCTCTCATGGCGGCTTCCGTATTGAACACTTCCCGCGCCGTCGAAGTCGGCCTTTACGTCGTGCGTGCCTTCGTGCGCCTGCGCGAAACGCTCGTTGCGCACAAGGAGCTTGCCGCAAAACTTGAAGAGCTCGAACAAAAGACCGAGGCGCTCGCGCTGCGCCATGACACGCTTGCCGCCAATACGCGCGCCCAGTTGCGGCAGGTGTTCGAAGCCATCCGCGAGTTGATGAGCCCGCCAGAGCCCAGGCGCCGGCCTATCGGATTCGTCACTCCCGAAGAGAAGAAACGCAGCTAAGACGCACAAGCAAAAACGCCCGCGCGAAGGCGCGGTGTTGAGGGGTGTAGTAGTTCTCCGGTACTTGCGTCCGGATGTATAGCGATTACCGCGCGCTGCCGCATTTCCACTTCGCATTCCAGGGGAAACGTTAAGAAAAGGCATGGAACAGAAGGCCGTGGAGTTCGTGAAAAAGAGCGCGCAGATCTACCAGAAGGCATGACTCCGCCCCGTGCCGCCAGGCACAATTGCGAACATGGCCAGACGGACATGCGCGTCCGGCGTGGCGGAGCGGCTGATCCGGTTGTCAAAAACGGCAATAGACCTGGCCCGGATATCTGCCGCGGTCTTCTTTCCGTCACTTTCCCGCCTTGGTAATATACTGATCCCAAAGCTTGCTCCATTTGTCCCATCCATCGATGACCATGGCCGGATCGAGAATGACCAGCCTGGTTCGCTCGATCGGACTCTTCGTCTTGCTGTTCGCCGGAACGGCGCCGTGATCGCTGAACAGTTTCTGCGCGTCGGTGAGCATGAAATCCGCGAACAACAGCGCAGCGTTGGGATGCGGCGCTTGCCTGGCGATCGCGACTCCGTTTGGTTTCGCGATGACCGGGTCGAGCATCAGCATTGCGATCGGCGCCTGCTTGTGTTGTAAGTGGTCGATCTCGAAGCTGTAGATCGTCAACGCCAAGGGCACATCGCCGGCGGCGACCATATTGGCGAGAACGATGTGCCCCTTGCGCTTTTGCAAATCCTGCGCGCCGATCCCGCGGAAAAAATCGAGCGCGCGCTTCTCGCCCCAGTAAAGGATCAGCTCGGCCATCCAGTCGGCGTCCGACTGCTCGATGCCGAGCTTGCCTTTCCATTGCGGTTTGAGCAGATCCTCGTAGGTTTTCGGCAAATCCTCTTTCTTGATCAAATTGGTGTTGTAGGCCTGCACGAACACATTGAACCGTGTCGGAAAGTACAGGCGGTGGCCGGGGATCGCATTCTGTACTAGCTCCTTGGCGAACGGGGTGTAGAAAGTCGTCAGCACTTTTTCCCGCGCCAGCGCTTCGAGTTCCGGTCCGTTGGTTTCGATCGCATCGACGAAGTGCCGCTGGGCAGTCGCCTCGGCCAGCGTGCGCTGAACGACGTTCTCGCTTCGCGACCTCCAGGTGTTCACTTTCACCCCGTATTTGGCTTCGAATGCGGCGGTCAGGCGCTTCAGGTCCTCGGCGTTGATCGACGTATAGAAATTGACCACGCCTTCCTTCTTCGCCGCGGCGACGAGGCGCTCGCTTCGATCCGGCCCCTGGTAATCCAGAATTTTCCGCGCGGCATCCTGCGCGCCCCCCGGGCGTGCCGTAACCAGGAGTAATGCGGCCAATATGATCGGTATCGTCGGTGTTCTCATGGCTCCTCCTCCGAGTGAAACTGATCTGCACCGCATTGTCGGCGCCCGTCTGAAGTTAGTAAAGCCCGCCTTGGCCTGGACTCGGACACCGCGCGCGAGTTCCCCGACGCGACGCCGCCGCAGGAAGGCGCCAAGGTGACGCATTTCTGCTCGATGAAAATCACCCAGGATGCGCGCGACACCGCAGCGGCCCAGGGGGTCTCCGAGCAGGAGGCGCTTGCGAAGGGCATGCAGCAGAAGGCGGTGGAGTTCGTGAAAAAGGGGCGCACAGCCCAACCCGAGCCCTTCCGTCAGCCGGAAGCGGACTAGGCACGGGCTGATGTAGTACAATCCGACTACCTAACGGAGCCGAGCCATGGCCACTACCGCCACCAGCATAAAATTGCCGTCCGCTCTCAAGGCTGAACTGGAAAAACTCGCCCATCGCTCCGGCGAGACGACCCACGCGGTCATGGTGCGCGCACTGGCCGAACACGTTGCAGCGGCCAAGCGCTACCGCAGTTTTCTCGATGATGCCGCGCGTGCCGATGTCGCCATGCAGGAGAGCGGCGTTGGGTATGCGATGCAGGATGTGCACGCATACGTCACGGCCAAGGTGCGCGGCGAGCGGGCGAAGCGGCCAAGCCCCGTGAAGTGGCGCAAGTAATCTACGCGGCCGAAGCGCTCGCCGATCTGGAGCGGCTGGGCGAGTTCCTGCTGGAGCAAGCCCCGGAGTCGGCCGCGGCGGTTGTGGCGCGCGTGACCGACGCGATCGAGATTCTGGTGGACCATCCGCTCATCGGCCGCCGCGTGGAGGGCGAGTTGCGCGAGTTGGTGATATTGCGCGGCGCCTTGGGCTACCTCGCCCTGTACCACTTCGACCCTGTCCGGGATATCGTTCGGCTGTTGCGCATTCGGCACCAGCGCGAAGTCGGTTATCGCGACTGAAGGGCGCATGTCCCGCCGTGAGGGTGAAATGCCCGCTCGATGGTTATCGGTGGCCGGAGTCTGATCGCCCGCCCGGTATAATCCGCCTCACTTCAAAAGGGGCACCGTGGACGTACTTCTGCAAGCGCTCATTCTCGGCGTGGTCGAGGGCCTGACCGAATTCCTGCCTGTGTCCTCCACCGGCCACCTGATCCTCGCCGGAGACCTGATCGGCTTCAACGACGAGAAGGGCAAGATGTTCGAGATCATGATCCAGTGCGGCGCGATTCTCGCGGTGTGCTGGGAGTACCGCGCCAAGCTCGGCGCGGTACTCACGGGGCTCGCCTCCGATCGCGCCGCGCAGCGGTTCGCGCTCAACCTGGTCGTCGCCTTCATGCCATTGGCCATTCTGGGCCTGGCCTTCGGCAGCGCGATCAAGGCGGTGCTGTTCAAGCCGGTGCCGGTCGCGCTCGCCTTCATCGTCGGCGGCTTCGTCATCCTCTGGGCCGAGCGGCGCGAGCACCGCATCACGGTTCAGACCGCGGACGACATGCGCTGGACGGACGCGCTGAAGGTCGGGCTCGCGCAGTGCCTGGCGCTCGTTCCCGGCACTTCGCGCGCCGGTGCCACCATCATCGGGGGCCTGTTCTTCGGGCTGTCGCGCCGAGCGGCGACCGAATTTTCCTTCTTTCTCGCGGTGCCGGTGCTGTTCGCGGCAAGCGCATACGAATTTCTGAAGCACCGCGAGCTGTTCAGCAGGGACGACCTGGGCATGTTCGCAGTCGGCTTCATCGCAGCCTTCGCCTCGGCGTTCCTGATCGTGCGCTGGCTGCTGCGTTACATCTCCAGCCACGACTTCACGCTGTTCGCGTGGTACCGGATTGCATTCGGCGCGATCGTGCTCCTCACTGCCTACACCGGGCTGGTCGACTGGACGACCGGCTGACGGCGGACTTTCTAGTCGAACGCGAACGCGTCCATCGCAAGCACGCCGTTGCTGATGCCCGAATGGATGATCCGGCCGTGAGCGCCTGGCGTTCCTGCGCCCAATGCGACGAACAGCGGCAGGAAATGTTCTTCGGTCGGGTGATTCTTCGACGCAAAGGGGGCGCTGTCCCGGTACGCCAGCAGTTCGCCAGTATCGCCCGCGGTAACAGCGTTGCGCAGCCAGCCGGCGAAATCGGTGACCCAGGGAGGCGGCTCGGTTCCCTCGGGCAGCATCTCGCGCAGATTGTGCGTGGCGTTCCCCGAGCCGATGATCAGCACGTTGTCCGCGCGCAGCTCGCGCAGGTTCTGCCCGATCAGATAGTGGTGCTGCGTGGACTCATAGGGTTGCACCGAAACCTGGGTCACCGGAATGTCGGCCTGCGGATACATGAGCGCAAGCGGCACCCAGACGCCGTGATCCAGCCCGCGCGCGTCGTCCACGACCGCGCGCATGCCTGCGCTCTCCAGGCGCCGCGCGAGTTCGCGTGCGAGAGCCGGTGCGCCGGGCGCCGCGTAGTTCATCTCGTAGAGCTGCGGCTCGAAACCGAAGAAGTCGTGAACGGTCTTGGGCCGTTCGGTCGCGTTGACGGTGGGCACGCGCGCCTCCCAGTGCGCCGATACCACGACGATGGCGCGCGGCGTGCCCAACTGCCCGCCCAGCCCGGCCAGGAACCGCCGCGTCGGACTGTCGTGCAGAATGACGTTCGGTGCGCCGTGGGAGAGGAACAATGCGGGAAACGTCATGGTCAGCGTGTGCTCACGGTCAACCTTGTTCCCAGGGCAGCCCGGCCACCCGCCAGCCGTTGATGCTGTTGCGGTGGCCCTGGGCATCGCGGTCGCCCTCGAATCCCTCGAGCACGTTGAAGCAGCGCGGGTAGCCCGCTTGGGTCGCCAGCGCCGCCGCATGATGCGACCGGTGGCCGGAGCGGCACAAGAACATCACCGGCGCGGCGGTGGCGGGGACAGCAGACCGGAACTGGGGGAGGAAATCAGGGTTGCGCACGCTGCCGGGATAGCTCGTCCATTCGATCATCACGGCGCCAGGGACGCGCCCCACCCAGTACCACTCGGCCTGGGTGCGCACGTCGACCATGGCCGCATGCGGGACCGCCCGCAGCAGAGTAAACGCTTCGCTGGGAAGCAGCGCCCCGGCGTAGGGCAGCTTGTTTTCCAGTGCGCGTTGCGTCGCGCGGGCCAGAATTGCTTCGACGTCGTCCATCGTGTTCATCTCGTACACTGGCAGCCCGGAATTATAGGGGGTCCGGCCGATCGCGCCCAATGCCGCTGCGGCACCGTTATTGTGCGCAAACAACATCTGCCGCACTGGCGTGGTGCACAATTTCGATTGAAACGCTCTGAAACAACCGCGAGGCCCTTATGGCACAATACCGTGCTCAATGTGTCCCGGATGGCACGGATACTGCTGTTTGCTCCCCATTTTCCGGGCTTCTAGCCCTCTTTCCGAACTCTCTAGCCAAACACCGAAGGAGATTTTCGCATGGCCATGTCTGCAAATGATGTACTGAAGATGATCAAGGAGAAGGAGGTCAAGTTCGTCGACCTGCGCTTCTCCGATACCAAAGGCAAGGAACAGCATGTCACCGTGCCCTCCAAGGTATTCACCATGGACAAGTTCGAGGAAGGCCATGCATTCGACGGTTCGTCGATTGCCGGCTGGAAGGGCATCGAGGCCTCCGACATGCTGCTGATGCCCGATGCGGGCAGCGCGCGGATGGACCCGTTCACCGACGAACCGGTGCTCAACATCACCTGCGACGTGGTCGAGCCTGCGGACGGAAAGGGTTACGACCGGGATCCGCGCACCATCGCCAAGCGCGCGGAGGCCTTTCTGAAGTCCTCCGGGCTAGGCGACACAGCCTATTTCGGACCGGAACCCGAGTTCTTCATCTTCGACGGCGTGACCTGGAACGTCGGCATGTCGGGCTGCTTCGTGAAAATCAAGTCGGAAGAGGCGCCGTGGTCTTCGGGCGAGGAATTCGAGGGTGGAAACATGGGCCACCGGCCTTCCGTGAAAGGCGGGTATTTTCCGGTTCCGCCGGTCGACTCGCTGCAGGATATCCGCGACGCGATGTGCATCGCGCTGGAGCAGCAGGGCGTCGAGGTCGAGGTCCACCACCATGAGGTGGCGGCTCCCGGCCAGTGCGAGATCGGCACCAAGTTCGAATCGCTGGTGAAGCGCGCCGACTGGAATCAGATCCTGAAATACACCGTGTGGAATGTAGCGCATTCCTATGGCAAGACAGCGACTTTCATGCCCAAGCCCGTGGTCGGCGACAACGGCTCGGGGATGCATGTGCACCAGTCGGTATGGAAGGAGGGCAAGAACGTCTTCGCAGGCAACGGCTATTCGGGGCTGTCCGAGTTCGCGCTGTATTACATCGGCGGCATCATCAAACACGCCCGCGCGTTGAACGCCATCACCAATCCCGGGACCAATTCCTACAAACGCCTGGTGCCCGGATTCGAGGCGCCGATCAACCTCGCGTACTCGGCCCGCAACCGCTCGGCGGCCTGCCGCATTCCGTACGTCTCCAATCCGAAGGCCCGCCGCGTCGAGGTACGCTTCCCGGATCCGACCGCGAATCCCTATCTGGCGTTCGCCGCGATGCTGATGGCGGGGCTGGACGGCGTGCAAAACAAGATCCATCCCGGCGATCCGATCGACAAAAACCTGTACGATCTGCCGCCTTCACAGGCGAAGAAGGTGCCGAACGTCTGCAGTTCGCTGGACATGGCGCTCGAGTACCTGGACAAAGACCGCGCGTTCCTCACCAAGGGCGGGGTGTTCTCCGACGCCATGATCGATGCCTACATCGCGCTCAAGATGGAAGAGGTCACGCGCTTCCGCATGACCACGCATCCGCTCGAGTTCGACATGTACTACAGCAGTTGAGCGGCCGGGACCGTGGCGGG
>Ga0155954_1033_pt1 | contig 31062 bp, 24 predicted proteins | sample RifCSPlowO2_02_FD_107608 | JGI IMG/M metagenome (GOLD analysis project Ga0155954, IMG submission 107608) | Betaproteobacteria bacterium RIFCSPLOWO2_02_FULL_65_20
GATCTATCGCGGCGAGGTACTCACCACCGGCGCTGCGCTCGTCGGCGGCTACAATCACGCGCTGCCGGTGCAGATCCCGATGATCGACATTTTCGAAGTCGGCACCGGCGGCGGCAGCATCGCCTCGGTGGACGCGAGCGGCGCGCTTCGCGTCGGACCGCAGAGCGCCGGCGCCGAACCGGGCCCCGCGTGTTATGGCCGTGGCGGCGAGCGCCCCACGGTAACCGACGCCAATCTGGTCCTCGGCCGGCTGAGTGCGGACCGCTTTCTCGGCGGCGAGATGCAGCTCGACGCCGCCGCCGCGGAGCGCGCGGTGCGCGAACACGTCGCCGGGCCGCTGGGCATGGATGTCACGCACGCAGCCGACGGCCTGTTGCGCATCGCCGCCACCGCCATGTCGTATGCCGTCAAAGGCGTATCGACCGATCGCGGCCTGGACGCGGCGGCGTTCACCCTCATCGCCTACGGCGGCGCGGGCCCGCTGCACGCCTCGGCGATCGCGCGCGAGATCGGCATGCAGCGGGTGATCGTTCCGTGCGCACCCGGGCACTTCTGCGCCTTCGGCATGCTCTATTCCGATCTGCGCTACGACTTCGTGCGCACCTGGTTCACGCGCCTGGCCGACGCTTCCTTCGAGGACATCGAGCGCGTGTACGAATCCCTCATTGCCGAGGGAAAGAAAGCCCTGGCCGGCAGCGGCCTGCGCCCGGCTAAGGTGACGGTCGCGCGTGCCGCCGACATGCGCTACGTCGGCCAGGAGCACCCGGTGGCGGTGGAGCTGCCGCCCGAGGTGTTCCGATTGCGCGACCGCGACGCCATCAAGCAGCGCTTCGACCAGGAGCACCAGCATCGCTACGGCACCAGCGCCCCGGCGGAGCGGGCCGAGATCGTCAGCCTGCGCGCTACGGTCACCGGCGTCCTGAAAAAGCCGCCGTTCGAGCGAGCCGCGCGCGGCGGCAGCGAGCCGCTTGCGTCCGCGCGCCGGGGCACGCGCCGGGTGTATTTCGCCGAACTCGGCAAGGCGGTGGCTACCCCCACGTTTGCGCGCGCCGCGCTGCGCGCCGGCAACCGCATCGGCGGCCCGGCCCTGATCGAAGAGCACGCCGCCACCACGGTCCTGCTTCCCGGCGACCGCCTCGGGGTGGACGCCTTCGGCAATCTGATCATCGAAATCGGAAGGAAGCGGAAATGAGCACCCGCAAGCCGCAGAGCAAGCGCGCCGCTGCCGGCGCGCGCCCACAGGCCAAGAGCACGCGCAAGGCGCCGGCCCGCGTGGCCGACGCCGTGCTCACCGAAATCGTGCGCAACGGCGTGCTGGCGGTGACCGAGGAGATGAAGACCAACCTCATGCGCACCGCCTACAACATGATCATCTACGAGGCGCTCGACTTCACCGTCGGCCTGTTTACCGCCGAAGGCGAGACCGTCTCCATCGGCCTTGGCCTGCCGATGTTCATCCGCGGCATGTCCGAGACGATCAAGGCGAAGCTGAAACATTTCGGCCCGAACGGCATTGAGCCGGGCGACATCCTGGTCACCAACGACGCCTACCTGACCGGCAGCCACCTCCACCATTTCACCTTCAGCCTGCCGATTTTCCACCAGGGGGTACTGTCGGGTTTCGCCTGCTGCATGGCGCACTGGCCCGACGTCGGCGGCACGCTGGACGGCGTCACCACCGACATCTATTCGGAAGGCCTGCAGATCCCGATCCTGAAGTATCAGCGGGCCGGCATCGTGAACGAAGATCTGGTGGATATCCTGCGCATGAACGTGCGCCTGCCGGAGCGCGCGATGGGCGACCTGCGCGCCCAGATCACCGCGGTGAAGACCGGCGAGCGCCGTTTTCTGGAACTGCTGGATCGCTACGGGCGCGGCGAAGTGCTGGCCGCCATAAAGAACATCATGGACCACTCCGAGGCCGCGGCCCGTGCGCGGACCAGGACGATTCCGGACGGCACATACGAGGCCGAGTCGTTCATGGACGACGATGGCGTCGAGATCGGCAAACGCATTCCGATCAAGGTGCGTGTGGTCAAGAAGGGCGACGAGATGACCATCGATCTCTCGGAGGTCAGCCGCCAGGTGCGCGGCTTCTACAACTCCGGGGCCACCACAGGCTATGCCTGCGCACAGGTCGCCTACAAGTGCCTGACCTCACCCACCGACTACCCGGTCAACGACGGCAGCTTCCGCTCGCTCAAGGTCATCCTGTCGCCGGGATCGATCGTGAGCGCGGTGAAGCCCGCGGCGATGCGCTGGTGGATGACGTTTCCGATGACCATCGTCGATACCGTGTTCAAGGCCATGCAGCAGGCGATCCCGGAGCGCACCATCGCCGGTCATCATGCGGACCTGCTGGTGACCTTGCTCAACGGCATTTCGCCCCTGGACGGCCGGTTCTACATCGCCAACATCGGCCCGCTCGGCGGCGGCTGGGGTGCGAAACGGAACGAGGACGGCATGAGCGCAACGGTGTGCCTGAACGACGGCGATACCCATAACAGCCCGTGCGAACAGGTGGAGGCGAAATTCCCGGTCCTGTTCGAACGTCATGCGCTGAGGGAGGACTCAGGCGGCCCGGGCCGCCATCGGGGCGGCCTCGGCACCGAGCAGGTGGTGCAGGCGCGCGCACCCATGATGATGAACGCGCAGGTCGACCGCGTGCACTGTCCGCCATGGGGTCTTGCCGGCGGCAAGGAGGGGATGGGCAATCAGGTTGCGCTGCGCATCGGCGGTGAGGAAATCACGGACCTGCCGAACGCCAAGGTGCTCACGCGCAGACTGCAGCCCGGCGATGCATTCACGCTGCGCGCCGGTGGCGGCGGCGGATTCGGCTCGCCGCTGGAGCGCCCGGTCGAACGAGTCGCAGAAGACGTGCGCCAGGGCTATGTGTCGCCGCAGGCCGCGCGGGAGTCTTACGGCGTGGTGCTCGATCCGCAGACGCTGCGCGTGGACGCCGGGGAAACGCTGAAGCGGCGCGCAGTGCTGAAGGGGCAATGAAACAGCGGCGCGTTCCGGAATCGGGAATTCAGATCGAGAGTCCCAGCAGCTTCGCCGCGGTGCGCCCGAGTATATCCTCCTTGTCGGCGGCCGAAAGGCCGCGCACGCGGCGCACGAATCCGATCGGATCGGGTTCTCCCACCGGGTAGTCCGATCCCAGCACGATACGCGAGGCGCCCACCTTCTTCACCAGGAACTCCAGCATGTCGGCGTTGTAGACGCAGCTGTCGTACCAGAAGTGCCGGCGCATGTACTCGCTGGGGGACTTGGTCATGTTCACGCGGGTGAATCCCTTGCCGAAATAATTCCGGTCCACGCGCCCGGCGTAGAAAGGCAGATAGCCGCCGCCGTGGGCGACGCAGATCTTGAGCTTCGGAAAGGCGTCGAGCACCCCTTCGTAGAACAGCGAGCACATCGCGAGCGCCTCCTCGAGCGGCTGGCCGACGCTGTTCCAAAGCTGGAATTTCCCGTAGCGCGGCTGGACCACGCCGGCCGGATGAAGATAGATCGCGGCACCCAGCTTTTCCGCCTCGGCCCAGAACGCTCGCAGCTTCGGGTCGCCCAGCTCCATCGACTCCGCATGCGAGGAAACTTCGATCCCCCGCAGCTTCAGTTCGCCCAGGCAACGGCGCATTTCGCCGATCGCCAGGTCCGGATGCTGCAGCGGGACCCCGCCCAAGCCGACGAACCGGTCGGGCGCAACCGCGACCATCTCGGCGATGCGGTTGTTGGCGCGCTGTTCCATCCCCAGGCTGGTCTCGGGATCGGCCCAATAGGTGTACTGGTGCACCAGACTCGGGGTGAGCACCTGCACGTCGACTCCCATCTTGTCCATGTCCTGCAGCCGAACCTTCGGATCGCCCATCTTGAGGTCGACTGTCTGGCGCCACTTCTTCCAGTCCTCCTTGAGCGATTCGCTGACGCCGGCGGAATCCGGAACACCGGTGTCGACCACGTGACCCTTGGAAAACGCCACCACCTCCGGCGCCACGACATGGGCGTGAAAATCGATGACGAAAGGACGGCGGCGCGCCCTGCTTCTGCGCGGCGATGCGCGTTTCTTCTTCGCCCGGGAACGTTTCGCTGCTGCTGCCATTTCCACCACCTCCGTATCGCTCGCCGGCCGGTGCTCCAGCCTGCCGTCCGTCATGCTATCGCAGTGATCAGCGGCACATGACCGCCTCGATCGCAGGATCAGTCGAGCCTCGCCCCAGAGGCCTTCACCAGACGCTCGGCGCCCGCGCGGTCTTCGGCCATGAAACGCGCGAATTGCTCGGGGTTGTTGCCGACCGGCTCCACGTTCAGCGCGGCGAAGCGCTCGCGCACCGCGCTCGCGCGCAGCGCTTCGGAAAAATCCGCGTAGAGTTTCTGGATGATGTCCTGCGGCGTGTGTGCGGGTGCCGCGAGACCCCACCAGCTGCGGTAGCCGTGGTCGGGCACGCCGGCTTCGGCCATGGTCGGCACGTCCGGAATCAGCGGAACGCGCCTGCTGGTTTGCACGAACAGCGCCTTCATCTTGCCCGACTTGATGTTGGCAATGAATCCAGGGTTGCCGAGCGAGCTGAACATCATGTGAATATCGCCGGCCATGAATGCCCGCACGACCTCGCCGATGCCCTTGTAGGGAATGTGCGTGAAGCTCGCGCCGGTCTGCTGGCTGACCCATTCGGGGACAAGGTGCGTCGGGCTGCCGGTGCCCACAGATCCGAAGTTGATCTTTCCCGGGTTGGCCTTCGCGTAGGCGACGAGCTCCCGGACGTTGCCGGCCGGCACGGAAGGATTGAGCAGCAGCGCCTCGTAATTGAACACGAGGGTGGTTATGGGCTCGATGTCCTTGACGGGGTCGAACGGCAGCTTCGAATACAGGAACTGGTTGAGAGAAAAGCTCGACGTGATCAGGCAGACCGTGTAGCCATCGGGCGGGGCCTTCGCGCAGGCATCGGTCGACAGTATGGTATTGGCGCCAGGACGGTTTTCGTAGACGAACTGCATCCGCGTGCGTTCGGTCACCGCGGTGCCGGTCGTCCTCGCGACCATGTCCACCGCGCCGCCGGCGGGCAGTGGAATCAGGAAACGGACAGGCTTCGATGGATAGGTCTGCGCCGGACTCGCGGCTGCGGCCACGGCCAGCAGCATGGCAAGCGCCATGCGGGTCACCCGGTGAAATGTCTTCATGTGTCTCTCCGCAATAGGGCGCTATGCCGGCGTCACGTCCACTTCACGACATAGTGCGCCGCGTAGGCCTTCATGACCTCGTGAATCCGCAATTCTATCGCGCCAAGTGACTCCGGCGCCGGCGCTGATAGGGTTATTGTCACGCGCGTTCCGGCAGCCGCATCGGGGCCGACTTCAACCCCGATGCCCGGTCCCAGGGCCCCGGCCAGCGCGCAGATGAAGACCCGGCGCGCCGCGTCGAAGCGCAACTGCGCCTTGTGCGGTTTGCCGACGTCGGTGAGCGGCATGGTGTCCAGCACGTAGACCTCCTTCGGCGCTGCCGCCTGCTCCGTGATGTGTTCGCGCGCGAAAGCGACCAGCTGCTCAGCCGTGGCAGTCGCGCCGTCGACCAGCTGCACGTAGGCCACCGGCAGTTCGCCCGCATGGGCATCGGGCTTGCCTACCGCCGCCACCAGCACCACTTCGCGATGCGCGCGAAGGCTGTCTTCTATGATCGATGCATCGATGTTATGGCCGCCGCGGATGATCACGTCCTTGGCACGGCCGGTGAGCCAGAGGTAGCCGTCGGCGTCGATGCGGCCCAGGTCGCCTGAATTGAACCAGCCATCGCGCGTGAATATGCCTTCGTCGTACGCCGGGTCCACGTAGCCCGGGGTCACGCTCGGTCCGTTCACCAGCACCACGCCGATTTCATCGACCGCGCAGTCGCGTTCGACGTTGCCGTCGGCGCAGAGTGTCACCGTCTTGAATTGCGCATAAGGCAATCGCAGTCCGGCGGACCCGTATTTCGGGTCGCCATCGCGCGGCGCCTGCGCCACGTTCTGGGTATATTCCGTGGCGCCGTAGGTGAGCAGCACGCGCACCCCGGTCGAGCGCTCGATGTCGCGCGCCACTTCCACCGGCAGCGCAGTCGATCCGGTGCACATGTAAGGCCGCAGCGACCCCAGGTCCTCGCCGTTGGGCGGGTTCCTTGCCAGCACCGACAGCGTCGTGGGCACGCCCGAAAGCAGCGAAATGCGAAACTTCTGGATGAATTTCCAGTAGCTCGACATGAAGCGCTTGTCGCGCGCGCCGAGCGGCGTCGGGATTACTATGGTCATGGCACCGGCGATGGCCATGACGCCGCGGCCGAAGAAGCCGGCGATGTGAAACATCGGATAGTCCGCGAAAATCACGTCCTCCGGCGTGTGCGCCATCACCACGCTGTTGGCCCAGCACTTGTAGCAGAAGCCGCGATGGGTCAGCTTCACCAGCTTGGGCGAACCCGTGGTTCCGCCGGAGTGCACATAGGCAGCGATGTCCTCCGGCGCTGCCTTGCGGGCGAACGCGAGGCGGTCGCCGGGCTGCTTGGCCGCGAGATCCTCGAAATCGGATTCGGGATCCTTTTTGCCTGCGGGGCCCCGCACCGAGAGCACGTGCACCGAATCGGGAATATCGCTTCGTATGGCCTCGATGTTCTCCCAGATCTCGAATCCCGGCGTCGGTCCCAGCGCGACGACCACCCTGGGCTTCGAACAACGAATGAGTTCGATCAGGTGCGCCGGTTTGAGCATCCAGTTGATGCAGCAGGCGATGCCGGTTGCGAGCGCGCCCAGCATGACCGCATAGTGCTGCGGTGTCGTCGGCAACAGGTAGAGCACCGCGTCGCCCGGTCCGACGCCCAGCGAATGAAACAGGTTGGCGGCCTGGTTGGATCGATGTTGCAGTTCGCGATAGCTGACCGACACGCACTGGCCATCCGGGTCCGCGCCCTCGACGTAATGCAGCGCGATCTTGTCCGGGTCGAACGCGCAGCCGCGGCGGATCCAGTCATTGAGGTCCCACGACCAGACGTGTTCCGCCAGCGGGACGCGCTCCAGCTCCTCGATGTCGCGCAGATTGCGTATCGGCGCAAGGGATTCCGGGATCGGCAAAGTCATTCAGGATTCCGGGTACCAGTTCGGCTTGCGCTTTTCGCGATAGGCCGCGCGTCCCTCGGTGGCTTCACCGGATTCGCGCGCGCGATCGAACCCGGCCTGCAAGTCGGCGAGCAGCTCCCGCGTGATCGGCAGCCCGTCGACGCGCTCGATCGCGGCTTTCAGTTCGGCCAGAGCGCCTGGCGCACCGAGCAGCAGATCGTCGACCAGCCTCGCGACGGTCGCGTTCATCCTGTCGGGTTCGGATGCGACATGCACCAGTCCGATGCGCAAAGCTTCGTCGACAGGGAAGCGCTCGCCGGTCTGGCCCAGACGGCGCAAGTTGCGCGCACCGACGGCGCGCAGGAACAACGGCACGAGCGGAGCCGGCGCGAAGCCGATGCGCACTTCCGGTATCGAAAAGAACGCGTCGCGCTCGGCGATCACGATGTCGCAGCAGGCGGCTAACGCCGCGCCCCCCCCGATGCAGCCCCCGTGCACTGCGGCGACGGTCGGCTTGGGCAGGCGGTCCAGCGCGAGGCAGACGTCGACCAGGCCGGCGCCGGCGGGCGCATCGCCGCTTGCAGGCTTGGGGCCGCCCCCCTCGACCAGGTCTGCACCAACGCAAAAGTGCCTTCCTTCCCCGCGCAACAGGACGACGCGTACCTTGGAGTCCGCCCCGAGCCGCGCGAACTCGGCCGCCAGCGCATCGAGCATGTCCGAGTTGTAGGCATTGCCCTTTTCGGGACGATTGAGCGTGACCGTCGCGATCCCGCGAGGGGCTATGTCGACGCGCAGGACGCTCACGGGTTCGGGATCTCAGCGGCCGGGCCGGAGCCGCAGCAAGCCGTTATCCAGCGCCACCTCGCCGCGCTCGACCGTGCGGCAGCGAAACGATACCTCGTCCCCCCGCACCCAGATTTCGGTGCGCAGCGTTTCGCCGGGGAATACCGGGCGCGCAAAACGGGCTTCCATGCTGCCAAAACGCTCCGTATGGTAGTCGGCCACGGTCCGCATCAGCGCGTGAGCGGCGATGCCGTAACTCGCCGCACCGTGCAGCAAGGGTCGCGGAAACCCGGCGGCCTTGGCCCGGTCGGGATCGACATGGATGGGATTGGTATCGCCATTGAGCCGGAACAGGAGCGCGAGGTTGGGCGGTGTCGGCAGGTCGCAGGTGAGGTCCGGCGCTCCCCCGGGCACGGCGTGCGGCTCGGCCGGCGTGGTCACCTTGCCGCCGAAGCCGCCGTGGTTGCGCGCCAGGATGCTGTTGCGGATGGTCGCCAGCTTGGTTCCGCTCGCGTCGTACAGGTCGCGTTCGAACTGGACGATGGCGGCGTTGCCGGCTCCCTTGTCGACGATTCCCTTCACCCGGGGGCGGCTGACCAGTTCGCCCTCCGCCGGCAGCGGCGCGTGCAGTTCGACGCCAAGGTCGGAAGCGACGACCATGCGCGCGTCGATGCCGTATTCGGGATCGGTCAGGCGGCCCATCCAGCCCAGGGAACTCGCCATTGCGGGAAAGGCCTCGAGGTCCCTTTCGTACACGTACTTCAATTGCCCGGCATCCATCGGGTCCATGCCGATGCCGATGCTGAGTGCATAGAAGATGCTGTCATTCTTCGTGTAGCGCACCGCGATGTCGCCGGGGTTGTGCGCCATGATTTTTTCGTAGTTCAGTGTCAAGACTCGCTCCCCGGGTAATTCATGCGCTCAGCTCGCCGTCGCGTCGATGTCCGGATTGGACAATGCCGGTTGCACTGATCCGGCAGATCAATTCTATACCGTACAAACTTGACAGGTATCCGGCGCCGGGCGTACGGTTCTGCTTCCATCGTGGAGCAGACCATCTCCGTCGCAGGAAGCGGAGGGTGCCACAAGAAGAATCGGGGCACGCTGAAGGCGCCCGGGCAACGTGAGGAGACCTGTGTTGCGGACCAGCCCTGAGGGCGTTGCCTCGTCGCTCGGCGGCAATCCGCCAGCCGAATCCGTTTCCGCGGTTTCGGTGCGGCGGCTTTGCGTTTCGTTCGCTTCGGCGGCGGGCAGCCATCTCGTTCTGTCCGACATCAGTTTTGATGTCCGCGACGGGCAGTTTCTTTGCGTCGTCGGTCCCTCGGGCTGCGGCAAGACCACGCTGTTGCGCTTGCTGGCAGGCCTGCTGGCGCCATCGGCCGGGGAAATCCTGTTTCGAGGCCAGCCGGTCAGGGGACCCTCCCGCGACCGTGCGATCGTGTTCCAGGACTACACCAAGGCGCTGTTACCCTGGCGGACCGTCGCCGGCAACATCGCGCTCAGCCTGGAGGCCTGCGGCATCGCCGAGCCCGACAGGGGCGAGAGGGTCGGCGCGCTGATCGAGAAAATGGGGCTGCAGAGGTCCGCTCACCAGTTTCCGGGGCAGTTGTCAGGCGGCATGCAGCAGCGTGTGCAGATCGCGCGCTGCCTGGCGCAGCAGCCGACACTCCTGCTCATGGACGAGCCCTTCGGCGCGCTCGACGCGATGACGCGGCAAACACTGCAGGATGAAGTGGCGAGGCTCGCAACCGAACAGCGCACGACCGTGGTCTTCATCACCCACGACCTCGAGGAAGCGATCTACCTGGGCGATCGCGTCATCGCGCTTGGCGCCGGGCGAATCGCCGAGACGATCGACGTGGAGATAGCCCGCCCGCGCAATCAACTCGAAACGCGCGAGGATCCCCGGTTCCTGGCGCATCGCCACCGCCTGTTCGGCCTGTTGCAGGAGCATTGACCCATGCAACGTGGACCGAGCGGGTTACGCGGTTGGGTGATTCCCGTGCTTGTGCTGATGCTTTGGGAGCTTTGGAGCCACGCGGGGACGTTTCCGATTGACACCCTGTCGAGGCCCTCCGATATCGCCGTAGCGGGTGCGCGCGGATTCATAGACGGGTCGATACCGCTTGCCACCTGGCAGACCGTCCAGGCCGCGCTGTACGGACTGGCTGTCGCGGCGGTCCTGGGAATCCTGTTCGGGGTGATACTCGGGCTCTCGCCGCGCCTGGAAGGGGTGGTCGGTCCCTCGATCGATGCGCTGCGGCCCGTGCCCTCGGTGGCGCTGATCCCGCTTGCGCTGCTGATGTTCGGCTTCGGCCTTCAGATGGAGGCCTCTGTCGTGGCATTCGCGTGCCTGTGGCCGATTCTGCTGGTGACGATTGCGGCGGTGCACGGGGTGGAGCCGCGCCTGCTCGACGTGGCGCGGGTGCTCCAGATGTCGTTCGCCGCGCGCATGTTCAAGGTCATTCTCCCGGCGGCGCTGGGGCGCATCAACGTCGGCCTGCGCATCGCGGTCAGCATTTCCCTCATCGTCGCCGTTACCGTTGAGATCGTTCTCAATCCCCGGGGGCTGGGTTACAGCATGATCGGCGCCCAGCAGTCGCTGCGCCCGGATCTGGTGTATGCGCAGCTGCTGTGGCTCGGTCTGCTCGGCTGGGGACTGAATGCCGCGCTGAACAAGGCGGTGAGCATGTGGCCCGGCGGCGTGCAATCGTACGAAGATGTGCAGCCGTGATGCGCATCCTCCGATCGCAATGGCTGTGGGCGCTGCTCTTTGCTGCCGGATTGCTGCTGGTCTGGCAGGTGCTTGCGGACCAGAAATGGATCTCGCCGGTGTTCTTCCCTTCGCCTTCGCGCACCGGGGCGGAGTTGGTCCGGCAAGTCGCCGAAGGGCAGATCTGGGCGCCGCTGGGGGCGACCTTGCAGCGGATGTTCTTCGGCTGGGCGCTCGCGTCGCTGCTCGGTGTGGTCGTGGGCGCGGCGATCGGTTCGTCGCGCACCGCCCGGGACTACCTCGGGCCGCTGCTCGAGTTCGTCAGGCCGCTGCCCGCCTCGGCGGTCATTCCGGCAGCCATCCTGTTTCTCGGCCTGAGCAATGAAATGGCGATCGCGGTGATCGCATTCGGCGCGGTCTGGCCCGTGCTGCTGTCCAGCGCGCACGGATTCGTCGCGATCGAGTCGAAATTGCGCGAAGTCGCCGCGGCGCTGTGCCTCTCGAGGATGCAGCTGATCGTGAAAATCGCGATCCCGGGCGCGCTGCCCGATATTCTGGCCGGCGCCCGCGTGAGCCTGGGGATCGCGCTCATTCTTGCGGTGGTCACCGAGATGCAGGCCTCCCAGCCTGGACTGGGACAGAACATTCTGCTGGCGCAGCGCTCGTTGCGCAGCCCCGAGTTGTACGCGGGCATCGTCAGCCTGGGCATCATGGGTTTTGTTGTGAATCGAGCACTGCTCGCAGTCGAGCGGCGGCTGTTGCGCTGGCGTGTTGCGCCGGCTTGACGCCCGGGCGGCCAAGGCAGTCGCAGGCATCAACCACCACTGAGGAGATCCGCATGCAAACCGCCAAAGTCATCGTCACTGTCGCCCCGACCGGCGGCATGGCCAGCAAGAAGCAGAATCCCAACCTGCCCACGCAGCCGGAGGAAATCGCCGAATCGGTGCATCGTTCGTACAACGAAGGGGCGAGCATCGTTGCCGTACATGCTCGCCGGCCCGACGACCAGGCGACCTGCAGTCCGGAAGTTTACGGGCGGATCAACAACCTGATCAGGGAGCGCTGCGACATCGTCATCAACAACAGCACCGGCGGCGGTGTCAGCGGAGACATGATCAAGACCCTGCGCCCCGGGCTCGAAGAGATCCAGTTCGAGGAGCGCATCAAGGGGTGCGAAGCCCCGCACTGCGAGATGGTGACCTTCGATTGCCACACCATCATGGCGCAGTTCCACGGCCGCAATCTGCTGATGGTCACCGAGTCCGAACGCTGCGACCAGATGGCGAAGCTGTTCCAGGAAAAGGGCGTCAAGCCCGAATGGGAGGTGTTCAGCCTGGCGCACATTCTCCAGGACACGACCCGGCTCATCCAGGCCGGCTTCGACAAGCCCCCTTATTACGTCAACATGGTGCTGGGCGCGATGGGCTTTCAGGGCGGTTACCCGTATACGCCCAAGATCCTGCAGATGATGGTCGATCACCTGCCCCGTGATTCGATCTTCAACGTCAGCGCCATCGGCACGGCGCAGTTGCCGGCGACGACCCACGCCATCCTGCTGGGCGGACACCTGCGCGTCGGCCTGGAAGACAACAACTATTACAGCCACGGAAGGCTGGCCAAGAACGAGGAACTGGTCGCGCGCGCAGTGCGCATCGTGCGCGAGCTCGGCGCCGAACCGGCTACTGCGGCCGAAGCCCGCGAGATGCTCGGACTCGCGCCAGTCAAGGCGCGCGCAGCGGCCTGAGACGGCGCAGGAGCGCACGCCGGTGCGTGCCTTCCTGCCGTCTCCGGACGACCGATACCTGATACGCAAGAAGCGAGGCTGAACCTTGGGATTCTTCATAGGCACGGATGTAGGCGGAACGTTCACCGATCTGTGGGTGGCCGGGAGCGGCGGTGACACGCGCGTCTTCAAGTCACCGACGACGCCTGATGTGCTGGGCGGCGTCGTCGATTCGATCGAGATGGCTGCGGAATCCTACGGACTGACCTTCAAGCGGTTCTGCGAGCAGATCGAGCGCTTCGGCCATGGAACCACCGTCGGACTCAATGCGCTGCTGACCGGCAGCGCCGCGAAGACCGCGATCCTGACCACGCGCGGCTTCGGCGACACGCTCGAAATCGGCCGCCTGCGCCGGCAGACATCGGGCATGAACGAGACCGAATATACCGATGCCTACCTGCGCAACCAGTTCGCACCGCTGGTGCCCCGCAGTCTGGTCGTCGAGATCGACGAGCGCATCGACGTGAGCGGGGCGGTGATCACGCCGCTGGACGAGCAGCAGGCGCGGGGCGAGCTGCGCAAGCTCGGGCCGCAGGGGGTCGAGGCCGTTGCCGTGTGCACCCTCTGGTCCACGTACAACCCCGTGCACGAGAAGCGGCTGCGCGAACTCGCGAGGGAGGAGCTGCCCGGCGCGTTCATCAGCGTTTCGCACGAGATTTCCCCTGCGGTGGGCGAGTACGCGCGGATGTCCACGACTGCCGCCAACGCGGCGCTGGGGCCGCTTGCCGGGCGCTATCTGTCGCGGCTGGAGTCGACGCTGCGCGAAGCCGGGATGCGCGTTCCGGTGCTGATGATGACCTGCGCGGGCGGCGTCCTGCCCACCGACGTGCTCTCCGACCGCCCGGCATTCGCGCTGTTTTCGGGGCCGGCCGGAGGCGTTATGGGGTCGCTTGCGATCGGTGCGCAGATCGGCCTGGAGAACATGCTCACCATCGATATCGGCGGAACCAGCTTTGACGTCGGCGTGATCGCGGGCGGCAAGCCGATCATGCGCTCGGAGATCGCCATCGCGGGCGCAGACATCCGGGTGCATTCGATCGACGTCGATTCCATCGGCGCGGGCGGAGGCAGCATCGCCTCGGTGCAGTTCGGTGAACTTCGCGTCGGGCCCAAAAGCGCGGGGGCGAATCCGGGACCGGCCTGCTACGGCCGGGGCGGCGTGCTGCCCACGGCCACCGACGCGGATCTGGTGCTCGGGGTTCTGGACCCCGACAATTTCCTCGGCGGGCGCATGAAGCTGGACATCGAAGCGGCCCGGCGCGCGATTGCCGATCATGTCGCCCGGCCGCTGGGCATGAGCCTCGCCGAGGCCGCATGGGGAATCCGCGAAGTGCTGGACAGCAGAATGGCCGACCTGCTGCGCCGCATGACCATCGAGAGGGGCTACGATCCGCGCGATTTCGTGCTGTTCGCCAGTGGCGGCGCCGGTCCGTCGCATGCCTGGGTGCTGAGCGCGGAACTCGGTCTGGACCGCTTCGTCGTGCCCGCTGCCGCAACCGCCGTTTCGGCATTCGGCACCGGCAACTCGGATCTGGGCTTTACCACCGAATCGCCCGCCTACGCGCGCGTGCGGCCGGGGGCGACACCCATGGCTGGACAACTGGCCAAGATAAGCGCCGAAATCGCCTCGACCGTCGCCGAGGTGCGCAGGAACCTCGAACGGGCCGCGGCCGCCGGCAATACCCGCATCGAGCGACTGGCCTCGGTGCGCTTTCGCGGGCAGACGCACCATCTGGACATCCCGCTGGAAGCCGATGCGTTCGACCTCGCAGCGTACGGCAGCGTGGTCGCGCGGTTCGAGAAGAATTACGAGACCCTGTTCGGGCGCGGTGCGGCATTCTCGAGGGCCGGATACGAGATTCTCTCGGTGCGCGCGGTGGGAACGGGCGCGCTGCCGCCGCCGGCGCAGGCCACGAAGGGCGAACCGCTCGCTTTTTCCAAGACGCGCAAAGTCGTCTTCCGCGATCCGAAGGCGCCCCTGGACACGGCGATCTACCTGACCACATTCCCGGCCGAGGGTGCGGGCGTCGACGGACCGGCGATCATCGAATTTCCCGGACAGAGCGTCGTAGTGCCGCCCGGCGCACGCGCCACCGCCGACGGATTCGGCAATCTCCACGTCAGGAGTGCGGCATGACGAACACGCTCAACGTCAGCGCGGTGACCTTCGAGGTGATTCGCAACCGCCTGGTCGCCATCGCCGAGGAGATGCGCATCGCCCTGCAAAGCGTGTCGGGCTCGCCGACCGTCACCGAGGCATCGGATTTCTTCACCGGCCTTTTCCTGCCCGACGGGTCGGTCGTGTCGATGGGATTCCAGGTGTCTTTCCAGGCGCCCGTGTCAGGCACGGTGATCCGCCACATCAGCGGCAAGCCTCACCTGAAGGTGCGCGACGGGGACATGTTCATCGGCAACGACCCCTACATCGGCGCATTGCACCAGAACGATGTGCAGATGATCGGCCCCATCCATGCGGGCGACCGGATCATCGCCTGGGCGGGGGTCCAGGCGCACCAGACCGACGTCGGCGGCATGGATTTCGCCAGCTGGTGCCCGCGGGCGAAAAACGTCTATCAGGAAGGCATCCGCATTCCCTGCGTCAAGCTCGTTGACCGCGGTGAGCTGCGCGAGGACGTGCTGGAGATGATCACCACCGCGTCGCGGCTGCCGGACGCGCTGGGGCTGGACATCCGCGCTTTCATCGCCACCATCAACGTCGCGCGCAACCGGGTGGGCGACCTTGTCGCCCGGTACGGCGCCGAGGTGATCGTGCAGGCCATGCAGCGCATGATCGAGTCCTCCGAAGCGCGCACCCGCGCCCGGCTCGCCGAACTCCCTGACGGCGAGTTCCGTGCCTGCGACTTTCTCGAACACGACGGGCACAGCAACGTGCTCTACAAGGTGGACGTCAAGCTCACAAAGCGCGGCGAGCGGATGACGCTCGATTACAGCGGATCGAGCAAGCAGTCCCCGGGCTTCGTCAACGCAACGCGTGCCGGGCTCATGGGCGGCGCCTGCGGCAGCGTGCTGACCACGCTCGGCTGGGACATACAGTGGAACGAGGGCATCCTGAAAACGGCGGAGGTCATCGCGCCCGACGGTCTGATCTGCACGGCGCAGTTTCCCGCGCCTGTGGGCTCGGCAACGGTGGAAACCATCTGGGTGGTGTCCAACGCAACCATGCTGGTTCTGAACAAGCTGCTCTCGGCCTCGCCCAGGTACCGCCATCGGACCCAGACCATCAGCGACGGCTGCATGGCGACATTCAACCTCGGGGGTATCAACCAGTTCGGTGAGCCCTTCGGCTTGCACCTGATGGACCCGCTGGCCGCGGGCTCCGGAGCATGGGCAACCAAGGATGGGGTCAACGCGGGCGGGCCGATCACCTCGCCCGTCTCAGCGATCGCCGACGTCGAGCGCAACGAGCAGGTCTCGCCGCTGTTCTATCTGCACCGCAGGCTTGCGCCCGACACGGCAGGCGCGGGCAAGTTCCGCGGCGGTGTGAGCGCCGAAGTCGCCCTGACCCTCGGCGGTATCGCGCGCGCCGAAGCGCTGGTGATGACCCACGGTGCCGAAGTGCCGAATACCATGGGGCTTGGGGGCGGCTGGCCCGGCGCCACGGTCCGGCAGTCTCTGGGCCGCGGCGCCATCGAGAACGGCCGCCCGCAGCAGGACGGCCGGTGGGAGAAATTCGGACCCAAGCCGGGCCTGATGGAAATGACCAATCGCGACGTCTTCGCGGTGACCTGGCAGGGCGGCGGCGGCTGGGGCGATCCGCTGGAACGCGAGCCGCAAGCCGTGGCCCGGGACCTGGCCGCCGGCTGGGTGTCGGCGCAGGCTGCGAAGGAAATCTACGGCGTTGTCACAAAGGACGGAACGCTCGATGACGAAGCGACCGCCGCGAGGCGCCGCTCGCTGCGAGAGCAGCGCATCGGCAGACCGGTCAGCGACGAGGCGAAATTCACTCGCGGCAAACCCGTCGGGTCGATAAGCGAATCCCTGCTGATCGTGCGCGACGGGAACGGCACGCATGTCGCGACCCAAGCCGGATATGTGCTGTCGACGGGCAGCACCCGCTGGCGTGCAGGTGCGGTCGCCGCCACCTTCGGCACGCTGCCGCCCGAGTACCGCATCGCATTGCACGAGGACCTGTCGGTGACGGCGTATTACTGTCCGGCTTCCGGAACGCTGCTTTCGGTCGATGTTCATGAACGCGGCGCCATGCCGCCGGATGACGTAGTGCTTGACCTTCGCTCCCTGTGATACGGGCGCGGGCAAGTTTTTTTTGGCAATTCACAGAGGAGGGTTTTGACATGGATCGGCGCAAAATTTTGGCTTTGCTCGGCACGTTCGCTTTGGCATGGTTCGCCGCATTTCCGGCTGCAGGTCAGCAGACCAAGGTTGCTATCGGCTATACGCCGGCGGCCGATTTCGTGCCGGCGTTTATCGCCAAAGACAAGGGATTTTTCGACCAGCGCAATCTCGATGTCACGCTGACGCGCGTAAATATCGCCTCGAACGTGCCTTCGATTCTGATTTCCGGCAGCCTGCAGATCGGCATGGGCACGGCGCCGATGCTGCTCCAGGCGGCCGAAGGCGGACTCAGCCTCGTCACGATTTCCGGCGTCTCCCGCTTCAAGAAAGAAAATGCGATGTCGGCGCTGGTTGCGCGCACAGGGTTGCAGATCTCGAATGCGGGCGACCTGCGTGGCAAGAAAATCGGCGTTCCGGGAATCAACAGCTTTTTCGATGTGGTCCTGCGCAAGTGGTTGCTCAACAACAAGGTGGCGCTGAACCAGGTGACCTTCGTCGAGGCGCCGTTCCCGCAGATGAAGGATCTGCTCAAGGGCGGGACCCTGGACGCGGTGGCGGTGATTGAACCCTTCCGCTCGAGGGTGCTCTCGGACAACACCGGGTATCGAGTGTCGGACTTCGTCTCGGAAGTGCAGGCGGACATGCTGGGCGCGTTCTGGATGACGACCAGCGCCTGGGCAGCGGCCAATCCGCAGCCGATCCGCGCGTTCCGCGAAGCCTACGCCGAGGCGATCGCCTACGCGCTGCAGAATCCGGCGGAAGCCAAGGCGCTGGAGGCGAAATATCTGGGGGTGGCCGGGCCGATCGTGCCGTCCTACTCGACCGAAATCAAGCCTGCGGACCTGGAATTCTTCGCTGCCATCGGCCGGGAAATCGGCTCGCTGCGCCAAGCGGTCGACGTCAGCAAACTGATCTGGAAATAGCGCCGCGCGCGCACCGGCGGCAACCATGCTGACGCTATATCACGGAAGAACCTCGGTCTGCGCCATCAAGGCGCGCATCATGCTTGCGGAAAAGAGCCTCGAGTGGCGCGGCGAGCTGCTCACGCTGCGCGGCGACCAGTTCGACCCGGAATACCTGAAGCTGAACCCCAACGCGGTGGTGCCCACGCTGGTACACGACGACAAGGTGATAATCGAGTCCGCTGTGATCCTGTATTACCTGAATGACGCGTTCCCAAATCCGCCGCTGATGCCGGCGTCGGCGTACGACCGCGCCAAGGTCTACATGGTGAACAAGCTGATCGACGAGTACGTGCACAACGCCTGCACCACGCTCACCTTCGCGACTGCCAACCGCGCGCCGATGCAGAACATGGGCAAGGAGGCGCTGGAGGCGCAACTGGCGAAGACGCCGAGCCCGTTTCGCGCGCAGATCAAGCGCCAGGTCGCCGAGATGGGACTGGACGCACCGCTGGTGGTGGACGCGCTGAAGCACCACGTGAAGCTTCTCAACGGCATCGAGGATGCGATGAAGATCGGTCCCTATCTCGCGGGCAGCGCATACTCGCTCGCCGACATTGCGGCCACGCCCTACATCTGGCGCCTGGAGCAGCTCAGGCTCGAGCGCATCTGGGACGCTCGCCCGGGCGTCGCGGCATGGTACGAACGCGTGCAGCAGCGGCCCTCGTTCGACCTGGCGATCGACAGGGTCGTCACGCAGGAGGACTTCGACCGCTACCGAAACTTCGAACCCGATCCCTGGCCCAGGGTGCGGCGGATCCTGGAGATGCTCTAGCATGAATCGCTTCGGCATAGGCCAGCCGGTGCGGCGGGTTGAGGACGCGCGATTCCTGAGGGGACTGGGGCGTTACGTGGACGACATCCACTTTCCGGGCGAGTGCCACGCGGTAAGCGTGTTATCCCAGTACCCGCATGCCCGAATACGGCGCATCGACACATCGCAAGCGCTTGCCGTCGAGGGCGTACTGTGCGTGCTGACCGGAGCGGACGCGGCCAAGGACGGGCTTGGCGGATTTCCGCCGCACTTCATGCCCGAAGACCGCGGGGGTCCCAAAGGCTACCGGACGCTCAGGCCCGTACTGGTCGCCGACCGGGTGAGGTGCGTCGGGGACCGTGTCGCTTTCGTGGTCGCAGAGACACTCGCTGCCGCGCGCGACGCCGCCGAGCTGATCGACATCGAGTACGAGCCGCTCGATGCGGTCACGAATCTCGAAGCGGCAGTCAAGCCGGGGGCGCCGTCGATCTGGGACGATTGCCCGGGCAACGTATCTTTCGTGCTCGAGATGGGCGACAAGGCCGCCACGGATGCCGCCTTCGAAACGGCCGCCCACGTGGTTGCGGCGCGCCTGGAGAATAACCGCCTCGCGCCCAGCGCGCTGGAGCCCAGATGCGCGATCGGACAGTATGACGCGGCGCAGGGCACCTACACGCTGCACACCAGTTCCCAGAATCCCCACGGCGTGCGCACCATGCTTTGCCGCGCGATTTTCGGGATGCCGGAGACGCGCCTGCGCGTCGTGGCCCCGGACGTCGGCGGCGGCTTCGGCCTGAAGACCAACCCGTATCCGGAGGATGCGCTCGTACTGTGGGCCTCGCGCCGCTGCGGGCGGCCGGTGAGATGGACTGCGACGCGGTCCGACAGTTTCCTCGGAGACAACCATGGCCGGGACCAGGTGATCCATGGGGAACTGGCTCTGGACGGGTCGGGCCGGATACTCGGGGTGCGTGCAAAGGGACTGCATGCGGTAGGTGCATATACCTTTTCCGCCTGCGTCGCGCCGATCGAGTTTTCGCTGTTTCTTATTCCAAACGTGTACCAGGTTCCGACGCTGCACCTGGTCACCAGTGCCGTATTCACGAACACCTCGCCCCTCGGGGCTTACAGGGGCGCAGGGCGGCCGGAAGCCGTCTATCTCATCGAGCGTCTTGTCGAGGCCGGGGCTCGCAAGCTCGGCATCGACGCCGCCGAGATCCGGCGCCGCAATTTCATTCCGCCGGAAAAGATGCCGTATCACACGCTCACGGGCATGGTCTACGACTCCGGCGAATTCGAACGCGTCATGACGCGGTGCCAGAAACTCGCCGATTGGGATGGTTTCCCGGCGCGTCGAAAGGCGTCCGCGGACACGGGCCGGCTGAGGGGGCGCGGCATGGCTTTCTACATAGAGCAGGGCGGACGCTTCAACGACCGGATGGAGCTTCGCTTCGACCCCAGCGGCGCGCTGACCATCCTGGCCGGCACGCACTCGCACGGCCAGGGACATGCCACGACGTACGCGCAAATGGTCTGCGACTGGCTCGGGGTGCCATTCGAGAGTATCCGGTTTGTGCAAGGCGACACGGGTGAGGTGGCCTATGGACGCGGCACCTTCGCTGCGCGCAGTTCGCTCCTGGGGGGGAACGCCTTGCGCGTCGCAGCCGAGGCCATCGTCTCGAAGGCCAGGCCGATGGCGGCCCATCTCCTTGAAGCCTCCGCGAAAGATCTCGTCTTCGAAGAGGGAAGCTTCAGCATCGCCGGCACCGACCGCCGGATTCCGCTCGCCGAGGTTGCGGCGGCGTTCTACCGGCCGGCCGGCGTGCCGAAGGAATTCGGCGTCGGTCTGGATGCGAGCGGATCGTGGAGCGCCGAGCCGCCCAATCACCCCAATGGGTGCCATGTCTGCGAGGTCGAGATCGATGCTTCGACCGGCGCGCTCGCCGTCGAGCGATATACGATCGTCGACGATGTCGGGCGCGTCATCAACCCCATGATCTGCGAGGGACAGGTCCACGGGGGCCTCGCGCAAGGCATCGGTCAGGCGGTTCTGGAGTCGGTGGTCTACGACCCGGAGTCCGGCCAGTTGCTTACCGGCAGCTTCCTGGACTATGCGATGCCGCGGGCTGATGACATGCCTGAAGTCTGCGTCGCGTTCGAGGAGATCCCCGCGACGACGAACCCGCTGGGCGTCAAGGGAATCGGTGAAGCCGGATCGGTGGGCTCACCGGCCGCCGTCATCAACGCGTTGATCGATGCGCTTGCGCCGCTCGGGGTGGAGAGCTTCGACATGCCGGCAACCCCGATGCGGGTATGGAACGCCATCCAGTCCGCCAGAACCTGATCATGCCCGAACCCAAAGGCCTGCCGGCCCTGGAATGCTTCGCCGCCATCGGCCGGGAAGCCGGCTCGTTGCGGCAGCCGGTCGTCATGGCCGGCTGATCTGGAAGCCGAGCGCACCAGGAAAAAGGCAGGAACCATGTCGCTTCGATACGCATTGCTCGGATTCCTGAGCACCACGCCTGCGTCCGGGTACATGCTCGGCCGCAAGTTCGCTTCGGGCGCAGGCGCGATGTGGGAGGCGTTTCCCAGCCAGATCTATCCCGAACTTCGCCGGCTGGAGAAACTCGGCTGGATCGAAGGCAAGACCTCGCCGCGGGACAAGCTGAGGCGGCGCGTCTATCAGGTGACGGCGTTGGGCAAACGCGAATTGCAGAACTGGGTCGCGGGCGACGAAAGCGCGCACCCTGCCGAGCGCGACGCCGAGCGCGTGCGGTTCCTGTTCATCGATCGATCCGACATCGCGGTGATCCGGCGGCACCTGCACCGGCATCTCGCGCACTATGAGCAGAGGCTTGAGCAATGGCGGGCGCACCGCGACGCGATCGTGGCCGGGACCCAGGAGCGCATGCGCGACCGGCTGGCCGATTGCCCGGAGGAGGAAAAGGCTTTCGTGACCACGATCAAGTGCTTTGCCTTCGAGGGGCTGGTGCGCCACGCGGAGATGGAAATCTCATGGGCCAAGGAGATCCTCGCCTGGCTCGACAAGGTCAAGGGAAAGAAGAACGTCAAGGTGCTTCCGTTCAAGGCACCTCGGCAGAAGGCACCGCGTACGGGGGGTGCGCAGAAAAGCCGGAGCAAGAAAGCGCGGTAGAGATATCGCCCTGCGTCAGTCTCGTACGACTCGCGTGTTGATGCATCCGGCGAAGAATCCAGGTTTTTTCAGGTCTCCCGATTTTGGGAAGTTGCGAAGTTGCAACTTCCCAAAATCGGGAGATTGATAAATGCCCGAACAAGGCGACCCGGCTGGTTCCGGCTCCGCCGCGTTGGGCGTCCGATCAGGCCGCCTTGGACGCGGTTCGTTCCTTCAGTTTGGGCATGCCCAGCATCTGCCGCGCCTCGTCGGGGCTTGCGACTTCCAGCCCCAGGTCGCGCACGCAGCGAACCAGCCGCTCGACCAGCTGGGCGTTCGATTTGGCCAGCACGCCGCGCGAGTAGTAGATGTTGTCCTCGAATCCGACGCGCGCATTGCCGCCCAGCAGCACCGATTGCAGCGCCGCCGGCAACTGCGCCGGTCCGACGCCGAGCGTGGAGAACAGGCTCTGCGGCGGCAGCAGATCGACGTAGCCCATCAGCCGCTTCGGGTGGAAGGCCACCGAGCCCTGGTTGACCTTGTGCATGTTGGTGACGAAGGAAAACGAATAAGGCGGCGTGAACAGCCCCTCGTTGATCAACATCAGCGCGTCGTCCATGTGGGAGTCGTTGAAGATCTCCATCTCCGGCTTGATGCCCCGGTCCATCATCATCTTGGCCGCGCGGCGCAGGAACTCGCGCGTCCATTCGATGATCACGGTCTTGCCGCGCACCACCACGACGCTGATGCCCATGTCGATGGAGGTCATCTCCGGTCCGGCATCGAGCACCTGCAGGCCGTCTTCGGCGCTGCCGGGGTTTGGGCCCAGCGCCGGGGCGATCGAGTCCTGGATGATGATGTCGCATTTGTCTCGGACTGCCGCGTTGATCTCGCGGAACACGTTGACGTCGTTGGTCTGGACGCCGTTCCTGTCGCGCGCGTGCATATGCGCGAGCGAAGCGCCGGCATTCCATGCGCCGTAGACCTGCTCGGCGATTTCCTCCGGCGTGTACGGTATGGCCGGGTTGGCCTCCTTACCCTGAAAATTGCTGGATGGTGCGACGGTAACGATGACTTTGCGGTCGGCCATGACTTAGTCTCCGGTTGCGGGGGAACGAAGGTCCATACCGTGCTGCGGGCGTGCGTGCCGCTGCGGCACTGGATACGCGATCGGCCTTGCCGCCCCGTCGCGACCGATGCGCGGCCGGCCTATTTTTCGGCGCTATCGCCGGCTTGCTGCGCGCGCTGCTGCGCCTGTTGCACTGCCTGCCCGATGTTCTGCTGCGCCTGCTCCATGGTCTTCTTGCCCTGTTCGATTTCCTGTTTCTTGACCGCAGCGCCGGTGGCCGCGGCGGTCATAGTGTCGACGCCGCAGCCGGCGAGCGCCGCGGCGGCGAATACGACGATGGTCCGTCTCATGGATGTTCTCCCAGTATGGTCGGGTGACGCGACGCCATAGGATAACACCGGCGCTGAGTTCAAGACCGCGCGGCCTGCACTCGACGCGTTCACGAAGGGCCGCCCAGCGAGCGGGTGACATCGTCGAAAAGCTCGTCGACCGCAAACGCCCGGGGTATCAGCTTCTGGCGATAGGTGTAATCGATCGCGACTTCGAGGTTGTGCCGGTTTGCCTCGAGGCCGAACGGCGTGGTGTCGATTTCGCCCGCCGGCGCGCCAGGGGCTGCCTGCTTGCTCTCGAGGAGCAGCCGATAGACCTCCCTGACGGCACGCGGATCCGAACGGCTGAGGGAATCCCTGACGACCACCATGTGGTTGATCTGCAGAGCCCGGTTCCGCTCGTACCAGTGCCTTGCCGCCGCCGCCGGGTCGGGTATCAGGGTCTGGATTCTCGGGTCGGTGGAAGGGGCGGCGAGAACGGCGGCATCCAGTGTTCCCTCCAGCAGCATCGTCATCGGGTCGCTCCCCGCCGGGGCGCGCTCGACCGTGGGCGGGTCACGGTATTCGGCGACGTGGGCTTCTTCGAACGCGATCCATTGCACGCGGTCCAGATCCACGCCGTAATCCTCTGCGAGGATGCCGCGGATCCACATTGCCGTCGTGACCGAATAGGAACGGACGCCGACCCGGCGCCCGGCCAGGCCGCCCGGCGAAAAACGGCCGCGCTCTGCGTTGTAGACCAGATACGGGTGCTGAAAGCGCGCAAGGACCACGGCAGGAAGGAGCGAGAGCGGCTTTCCATGCGCCTTCGCCATCAGGAAGGTGACGATTGCCAGTTCGGAGACGTCGAATTCGAGGTTGCGCACCAGGCGCTTGAACGCGGTGTTGGGCACCTTCACGTCGGCAAATGCCAGTGATATGTGAGGGGACTGGACCTGGCCGCGCTTGAGCGCGAGGGTGGTGGGGTAATCCCCGAGCAGCGTATGCAGGCGAAGCGGGTTGGGCGCGTTCATAGGCAGCGGTTGGCTGAATGGCGTCGAGACACGGCGACAAAGGGTATCACTGGATCGAGCTGGCGGGGCGGGCGACTGACACCGGCACTGCGCCCGGCTGAAACGGCCCACTTCGAGTAACATTGGCACTGTTCGCCAGAGGCTGTGTCCATAACACGCTGTGCCGCCCCGCGCCATCAAGGTCGAGGAATTTCTCAGGAATCTGCCTATTTTCCGTGATTTGTCCGCGGAAGAGGTGGGCCGGATCGCTGCGGCCACTTCGCAGGTGCGCGCGTCCGCGGCAAGCATCCTGTTTCGCAAGGGCGATCCCTGCGCCGGTTTTCACGTCATCGTCTATGGCCAGGTCAAGCTCGCGTTCGGTGCGAGCGACGGGTCGGAGAAGGTGGTCGAGATCCTGGGGCCCGGGCAGAGCTTCGGCGAGGCGGTGATGTTCCTGGACAAGCCTTACGTCGTGTTCGCCGAGACCCTCGCCGACTCGCTCCTGCTCCACGTAGGCAAGGCCGCGATCTTCCAGGAACTGGAGCACAGCCAGCATTTCGCCCGGCGCATGCTGGGCGGGCTCGCGCAGCGCCTGCATCGCATCGTCGGGGATCTGGAGGGCTACTCGCTCAAGAGCGGCACCCAGCGCGTCATCGGCTATCTGCTTCGGGATGTGGCGGCCGAAGGCCGCACTGCGGAGGTGACGTTGCCGGCAACCAAGAGCGTGATTGCGTCAAGGCTTTCCATCACGCGCGAGCATTTCTCGCGCATTCTGCACGAACTGTCCGATTCCGGGCTCATCAAGGTGAGAGGGCGCGATATCCGCTTTCTGGATATAGAGCGCCTGCGCAACTTCCGCGGCTAACACGCCGCAGCTTGGTTCAGGCGGGAGCGGGACCGGCGCCGAGCAGATAGGCGATCAACTCGCGCGCCGGACGGATCTGGCTGCCGAACGGCAGCGACTCGGAGCCGCGGAAGAACAGGCCGCGCTTGACATCGCCTTTGAGTGCCGCGGCGAGTTGGTTGTCGATGCAGAACTGGCCCATGTGCGGGTTCCCGTCGCGCAGCCCGCAATGCTCGAGGCAGTCGAAGGCCAGGGTGCACACCTTGTGCTCCTTCGCGCGGCGTATCAGCGCCGGCAGGTGCGCAAGATAGCCTTCCAGCCACGGAGTACGCACCGCCCTCGCGGGCAATCCGGCGACGCTCATGAAGGTGACGATGTCTTCGGGTTTCGCTTCCGCGAGGATCTTCTTGAAGTTGGGATGCGCATCGCTTTCCTCTGTGACAGCGAACGGCGTGCCGACCTGCACCGCGGCGGCGCCCAGCGCGAACAGCTCGCGCACCTTTTCGCTGCTGTTGATCCCGCCGGCCGGAATGAGGGGAATGCGCTCGCGCCCGATGCCCAGATCGGCGAACAGCGCGAAAGTTTCTTCGATCACCCGGGGGAAATCGAAGCGGGGGTCGGCCAGATCCTCGATCTTCGCAGCACCCAGATGACCGCCCGCATAGCGCGGATGCTCGATCACGATCGCATCGGGCAGCCGCCCTCTGCGCTGCCACCTCTTGACGACCACTGCGATGCCGCGGGAATCGGAAAGGATCGGGATCAGCGCCACGTCCGGGAAATCGGAGACCATTTCCGGCAGGTCGAGCGGCAGCCCCGCGCCGACGACGATCGCCTGCACGCCGCTCTCGCACGACTGGCGGACGTAGTGCGCGTATTCCGACACCGCGCGCATGACATTGATCGCGATCATGCCGTTGCCTTGTGCAAGCGCGAGCGCGGCGCGCACTTCACGATCGAGGGCGACGAGGTTGGCTGCGTCGATCGCCGCCTTGTCGCGGCTGCGGCCGGTTTGCTGCATGAGGTCCGGGTGATGGCGGCGCAGATCGACGCTGGAAAGCGTGCCGACGGCGCCCAGGCTGGCGACGCTTCCCGCCAGGCGGTGCGCGGAAATGCCCACGCCCATGCCGCCCTGCACGATGGGGAGCAAGGTCTTGCCGCGGATCCTGAGCGGCGGGAGTTCGGCGCTGAGAGCTGGGGTGAGCATGACAGAGAGGGATTATGCCGAATTCGCGTACGCCCCGGTTTTGGCGCAGTTTGGTCCATTCAAGTGTAGCAAGATTTGGCCGGTGCGGCGGCGAGCATGCCGGCCCCGCCTTTGGGCGGCGGCTCGATTCGGATGCCTGGTCGCACGCGGGTCAAATGATCCCGGCCGCCGCCGGGCGGCCAGTCATCCGCCGGAGATCATGGTCATGATCGTGACCTGATCGCCGTTGCCGACGGGCACGCTCTTTTCGCCATGCAGCGCCATCTCGCCGTTGACCGCGACGCTCAGGTTGCGGTCGGCAAGGAAGTCGGAAGCCTCGGGGAAGCGCCGCAGCATCGCCGCGCGCAACTCGATCACGTTGGAGACCGGCTCGTCGACCACGAATTCGTGCTCGGGCACGCCGGGCATGTCGTTTGGCACCTGCACGCGCACGGCAAAACCGGTGGTGATGCGCGCCAGCTGCTCGTGCCACGCCGGTTTCGGCACGCCTTGGCTGTTCAGGCCCGTGATCTGGTAGAACCGCTGCTTGAGCTTCTCGAATTCCAGACGGTCGATGCGCTCGCCCTTGAACGGCCCTGCGGTATTGCTTTCGTCGAACCAGCGCTGCGGCAGCGTGTCGTCCTCGGCGCGCAGGCCGAACCGAAAGTTGAGCATGCGCTCCAGCGCGGTGATGTTGCGTCCGACCTGGTCCATGTCCGGATGTGCGAGGCCGACGCCGGTGAGGGCGGTCACCTGCGCGGCGAAGTCGTTGGGATCGGGCGTGGTCGGGGAGTTGAACAGCTTGGTGTCGAAGCGGCACATGCCGACCGCATCGCCGACGGCGAAGGTGTCTTCGCACTTGCGTACCGCCTGTTCCTTGGCCTCATAGCTGGTCGGTTGCGGGGACACATACCCGCCGAACAGTTGCGTCTTGTATTCCGGGTCGTCGTTGACGCGGGCATTGATTTCCAGCGTCGGGCGGTTGCGCAGGTGATCGAATCCGCGCGTGGCGACCGCCAGGCCCAGCGCGAACGCCTTCAGGATGCGGGCATCGTGCGGATCGGACTGGAACAAGCCCTTCACCGCCATGCGGTACGGCAGCGCCTCCTTCGGATACCTGCCTTTGTCGACGGCGCGGTTGGAGTCGGCGATGGTGTCGCCGAACCCCTCGCGCGCGGCCGTCAGGAAAAAGAGTTTCTCGATCGCCTCGTAGTTGCCCCAGGCGAGGTCGAGGCCCCCGGTTTCCTTCCCGGTGATGATTCCGCGCTGGTACAGTTCCATCGCCCAGGCCACGGCGCTGCCGATGCTGGCCGAATCCAGCCCCAAGTCGTTCAGGATATTGTTCAGCCGCATGACCTGCTCGGGTTCCCCGATGCCGATCAGCGGCCCGAGCTTGCCCAGGGTCGTGAATTCCGGCCCGTCGCCCTTGTCGTAGCGGTCGAATTTGCCGTCGCCGTGGATGCCGTTGTAGGTCCGCTCCCGCGCGTGCTGGACGTCCGCCTGCGCCTTGTCATAGCTCGCGTTGCCCTTCAGTCCTTTCAGGGCGTTCGCACCCCAGCCGCCCTTGCCCTCCGGCGTCATGTCGTTCATTGCCCGGCATTGCACCGGACATTTGTAGCAGCCGTCCATGCCCGGCCGGTACGGGTCGAAGTTGTCCGCGTCCAGCGAACTGACCCAGGAAGTCTCCTGGTTGTTCTTCGTCCCGAGCGCACCGAGCACGCGGCAGGGCTTGTACAGGAACGGGGTGCCGACCGTCTTGAGGGCGTTGCGGATGACCGAGGCGCCGGTGATCTTCTTGCCGATCGCCTTGTTGTTGGCCTTGTACTCGGGCGTGGCGGGTTCCCCCTTTTCCGGCTTGCCGTGCACCATGATCGCCTTCAGGCGCAGCGCGCCCATCTTCGCGCCGCCGCCGCCTCGAGCCCAGATCGCCTTGGGGCCGCCCATGATGCCGCTGCACAACACGAGGTTTTCGCCGGCGCGGGTGATGCGCGCCATCGCCATGTCCTTCCTTTCCTCGCACCGGAAGTCGTGCTCGATCGCCGCGGTGAAGTCGATGTTGTCGGTGCCGGCGTAGGGAGTGGCGTCGAGGAACTGGACGTCGTCATGGGCGATCTTCAACAGCGTCCACTGTGACGCGCGGCCGTAGAGCACCAGGTGGTCGTAGCCGTGGCGTTTGAGAAACGCCGGGAAGTAATCGCCGCCGCTCGCATCGAGGATGGCATAGCTGTCGGGCGAGCGGCTGGTGAAGTTGCCGCGCGTGGCCGAGGGCATGTAGGAGGTCAGCGTGCCGTTGCCGTAGATGAGCGGTACCTCGGGGTCGAGCGCGTCGCGGTCCTCCTGCAGCAGGTTGTAGAGCAGGAACATGTTGGCCCCGCGGCCGCCCAGAAAGTTCTGCAGCACGCCGGTGGAGAGGTACGTGCGCCGGGTCTGGCGGCGCTCCAGGTCGACGAACAGCGTCGCGCCCTGATTCTGGTATTGCGGGACATCGGCGAGCCGGCCCGCGAGCCGGTCTACGAGAGTCCTGATGTCCGTCCTGATGTCCATAACGCCCTCCTTGGGCGCAGCGCGCCGACCGAGGACAATAAACCAGGCGGGGTTGCCGGGTGTTTGATGCAGGTCAAATCCAGCCTGATGGTTAGCATTTCAAATTGTTTGGAGGCCAATCAATTGGTGGCCGGGCCGTCCCTAATCCCGACCGCGCTTGTCGGGATCGTCGCGCCGCGATTTGATGCGGCCGGTTGACCGCATTGCCGGGGCTCGGTATATGTTCCATGCGCTTTACGTCGCTGTCCCGCGCCTTCCTCCGGGGCGACCATGCGGCCGCTCACGGGCAAATTGCGGATGCCGAAATGATTCTGCCCACTATTCTGGTCGAGAATGCGCGCACTCAGGGCCGCCGGCCTGCGGTGCTCGATGGCGACGGGATATTGACCTGGGGCGATTTCTCCAACCGGGTGGCGCGCGCCGCCGGCCTGCTCCGCGCCCTCGGTCTGCGGCGCGGCGAGCGCTTCGCGGTGCTCATGCGCAACAGTTTCCGCCAGGCCGAACTGCTGTGGGCGGGCTACTGGTCCGGCATCGTGCCGGTGCCGGTCAATTGGCGCCTGAGCCCCGGGGAAATCGCCGACATTCTCGAGGACGCCGAATGCAGGCTGATCGCAGCGGAGGAGGAGTTCCTGCAGGTGCTCGAGTCGCCGGCGCTGTCGGCCTGGCGCGTGTTGAAGGTCGAAACAAGCGGCGGCCGGCGGCTGGACTACGAGGATCTGCTCGGCGCCACAGCGCCGGTTCCGGTCGAACCGGCGCTGGAAGACGACGATGCCATCCTGCTCTACACGGGCGGCACCACCGGCCGCAGCAAGGGCGTTCGGCTGTCGCACCGGAATATCCTCTCCAATGCCTGGCAGATCGGGCTGGCGAGCGACATACGCAGCACCGACGTGTATTCCCACGTGGCGCCGATGTTTCACGCGGCCGATCTCCACGGCACCATGGCTTTCCTGATGGGCTGCAGCCATGTCTACCTGCCGCAGTTCACGCCGGCCGCGGCGGCGGCGTGCATCGAGCGCCACCGCGTGACCGTCGCACATTGGGTGCCGACGATGATCAAGATGTTCAGCGAGTCAGCGGATGTCGCGTGCCACGACCTGTCGTCGTTGCGCATGCTGTTCTACGGCTCCAGTCCGATGCCCGTTGAATGGGTGCGGGCCGTGTGCGCGCTGTTCCCCGGCGTCGAGTTGTACCACTGCTACGGTCTCACCGAGACCTCGCCGCTGCTCACCATCCTGGACCCCGCGAGCTTGCGCGGCTGCGTTGAGTCCGGAAACACCTCGTTGCTCAGGTCTGCGGGCAGGCCCCTGCCCGGCGTGGAACTACGCATCGCCGGCGACGATGGCCGCTGGCTGCCATCGGGCGTGGCAGGAGAGATCGTGGTCCGGGGAGCCAACGTGAGCAAAGGCTATCTCAAGCGCGACAGCGAGAATGCCGAGGTTTTCCGGGAGGGGTGGTTTCACACCGGCGACCTCGGGCGCCTCGACGAGGAAGGCTACCTGTTCCTGGTCGACCGCAAGAAAGACATGATCATCACCGGCGGCGAGAACGTCTACCCGAGCGAAGTCGAGACCGTGCTCTATCGTCACCCCGGCGTCAGCGAGGCGGCGGTCATCGGTGTGCCGGACGAGCGTTACGGGGAGGCGCTGGTGGCGGTCATCGTCCCGAATGCCGGCGTGACGCTCACGGCCGACGAAATCGTCGACCACTGCAGGGCGCACATCGGCGGCTACAAGATTCCGCGGCGCATCGTATTCGTCGATGTCCTGCCTCGAACTGCAGTCGGCAAGGTGCAAAAGGCCGTGCTGCGCGAGACCTACGGAGCGTCCGGGGAGCCCGGGCGCCCAGTCTAGGGGGCGCGCGGCATGGCATCGCGCCTGCGGCCCCGAATACACCTTCGGGTTGAAGGGTATTCGGTTTCCTTCCCGTGGCCGGGAACGAGGTACCGCATCGTGCAACCGCGGCCGATGTCTTAACCTAAGTCAAATGCCGGCCGGTCCCAGGCCTTTACACTGCGCCCTGCGCGTCGCGACGCGGGGGTTGCGACCGGTCCTGACAATGCTGGCTAGCGCAAGAGGAGCGAGAAGAATGAAAAGCGGGCTGCAGGCGGGCGCGACCTTTACACGCAGGATCACCGTGGACAGACCGCGCACCGTCGATTTCCTCGGGGAGAACCTGCGGGTCTACGCGACGCCCGAACTCGTCCGTGACTTCGAGGTCACCTGCCGCGAGTTCCTGCTCGGATTCTGCGATTCTGGCGAAGATTCGGTCGGCACGGGCGTCTCCGTGTCCCACAGTGGCGCGACCCTGCTCGGAATGAACGTCGACATCACGATCACGGTGAAGGCGGTCGAAGGTCGCAAGGTGAGCTTCGAGTTGCTCGCACGCGACGGCGGAGAGGAAATCAGCCGAGGCGAGCATGGTCGCTTCATCGTCGACGTGGAAAAACTGCGCGCGCGCGTCGCGGCCAAGGCCAAGCAGTCTTCGGGCTGAAGGTTCACATGGCGAATTCGGTCAGGAAGGTTCCCGAATACTGCTACCAGTGCGTGGCTGGCCCCGACCTGCTGACGGTCAAGGTGG
>Ga0155954_1178_pt1 | contig 30727 bp, 25 predicted proteins | sample RifCSPlowO2_02_FD_107608 | JGI IMG/M metagenome (GOLD analysis project Ga0155954, IMG submission 107608) | Betaproteobacteria bacterium RIFCSPLOWO2_02_FULL_65_20
GAGATTCTCGGCCATCTCGTCACGGCGAGATTCTCGGCCATCTCGTCACGGCGGGTCCGGTGTCGCTCGCCGCCACCAAGGACCTCATACGCGCCGTGGCGCGCAAGCCCCTCGACGCCAAGCTGATCGCGGACACGGCGACGCGCATTGCGAAGGCGCGTGCATCCGACGAGGGCAGGGAAGGGGTGCGTTCGTTTCTCGAAAAGCGGAAGCCTGCTTGGCATCCGGAAACGAAGCCGTCCGCAGCGGGCAAGGCCAAGCGAGCACGCTGAACGTCGTGCCGACCGGGTTAGAGATGGAGACAACATGAGCGTACGACTCGCCGGCGAGCGGCAGCCCGGGCTGCCGCACAGCGTGCGCATCGTCGAGGTGGGGCCGCGCGATGGACTGCAGAACGAGGCGCGCACGGTGCCCACCGCGGTGAAGATCGCGCTCATCGACCGGCTTGCCGATGCCGGGCTGAGCGCGATCGAGGCCACGGCCTTCGTATCGCCGAAATGGGTGCCGCAGATGGCCGACAACGCGCAGGTGATGGCCGGCATCCGCAGGAAGCCCGGCGTCGCCTATCCGGTGCTGGTGCCCAATCTGCAGGGTTTCGAAGCCGCCGTGGCCGCGCGCGCAGACGAAATCGCCGTGTTCGGCGCCGCCTCCGAATCCTTCAGCCGCAGGAACATCAACTGCTCGATCGAGGAGAGCCTGGCGCGGTTCGAACCGGTCGCGGCGGCGGCCAGAGCCAGAAACATCCGCGTTCGCGGCTATATCTCCTGCGTCGCCGGCTGCCCCTACGAGGGCGACGTGGCGCCGGCGGCGGTAGCCTCGGTCGCGGAGAAGCTGTACGCCATGGGCTGCTACGAGATTTCGCTTGGCGACACCATCGGCGTCGGCACGCCGGGCGCGATCCAGGCGATGCTGCGCGCCGTGGCCGAACGGGTTCCGCTTGACCGGCTCGCGGTTCACCTGCACGACACTTACGGGCAAGCGCTCGCGAACATCTACGCCGCGCTCGAACTCGGGGTCACGGTCGTGGACAGTTCGGTAGCGGGGCTGGGCGGATGTCCGTACGCGAAAGGCGCAAGCGGGAACGTGGCCACCGAGGATGTGGTGTACCTGCTGAACGGCCTGGGGATCAAGACCGGCGTCGACCTGGAGCAACTCGCGGCCGTCGGGCGGACCATCTGCGCCGAGCTGGGGCGCACCCCCGCCTCCCGGGTCGCCCAGGCGCTCGCCGCGAAAGCCGGCGCATGAAGCCGGCCGCAGCAGCGCTCGACGACGGTGTTCCTTCGCCGTGCATCGACGTCTGCAAAATGAACGGCGACACCGGGTACTGCGAAGGCTGCCTGCGCACCATAGGCGAGATCGCCGGATGGTCGACGTACTCCGACTGCCAGAAGCGCGCCGTGCTCGAACGGCTGCCGGCGCGGCAGACGCCGTGTTGAAGCTGCCCGCCTCGATCCGGGTGCTTGAGCGCGGCTGGCTGTCCAGCAACAACGTCGTGCTGACCGGCCCCGAGGATACGGTGCTGGTGGACTCGGGCTATCTGACGCATGCCACGCAGACGCTCGCGCTGGTCGAGCACGCGCTGGCCGATCGAGGCGGGCGCACGCTCGACCGGCTGGTGAACACGCATTGCCATTCTGACCACATGGGGGGCAACGCGGCACTGCAGCGGCGCTACGGCTGCCATACCAGCGTGCCCGCCGGCGAGGCGCCGCTGATCGAGCGCTGGGACGAGGATGCGCTGCTGCTGTCCTATGCCGACCAGCGCGCCGAGCGTTTCCGGGTCGATGCGACCCTCGCGGCCGGGGACCGGCTGCGCATGGGCGGGATCGACTGGGTTGCGATCGCCGCACCCGGCCACGACACCCACGCGCTCATGTTCCATTCCCCGGAGGAACGCATTCTCATTTCCGGGGATGCGCTCTGGGAAGACGGCTTCGGCGTGCTGTTCCCGCAGCTTTTCGGCCGCGAAGCCACGTTTGCCGAGACGCGCCGCACGCTCGACTCGATCGCCGCGCTGGACGTACGATGCGTGATCCCGGGCCACGGTGCGCCGTTCGAGGAAGTCGACGCCGCACTGGAGCGCGCCTACTCGCGCCTGCACGCCTTCGAGGAGGATCCGGCGCGGCTGGCGCGCCATGCGGCGAGGGTGATGCTCACCTTTGCGCTGCTCGAGAAGCAGCGGCTGCCGCTCGCCTCGCTGACCGATTACGTCGCGCAGACGCGCGTTCTGCGCGACATCAACCAGCGTTTCTTCGCCATGACCCCACAGCACTTCGCCGAGTGGATCGTGCACGAACTGGAGCGCGTGCGCGCGGCGAAGCGGGAAGACGGCGATCTCGTGCCGCTGGTGACCGCCTGAGAGCGCCTAATCATTAGCGTCGATGCGACTACCCCTGTGTGGACGGTGAGCTTTCACCCCGGCTCGGACAAATCATCAACTTCAACTTCATACCGGGTGAGCCCTTGCGTGGGCTGCAAACGCATTTCCGGATAGCGGACGGCTATCGGGCGCAGTTCGATCTGCAGCAGACGGTCGCGAATGACAAAACTACGGTTCAGACTTCGGCTACGGCAGCCAGTCCTGTCATTTCGACATGCGTCATGGTGAAATTCCTGGCGCTATTGCCACTGCGGCGTCGAGCACTGTCTTTCGACTGCAACCAAGCCTATTTCAGTCGAATCTCTACGCGCCGATTTCTTTCTTCAGATACGCCTTTCCGGGTCGGCACAAGCGGATCGCGGCTGCCGCGACCAACTATAGAAGTGCGCGTGGTATCAATCCCCCTGGCTCTGAGGATAGCTACTACACTCATTGCGCGTTGACGCGAAAGATCGTCGTTCAAAGCATTGCTCCCGACCTCATCGGCATGACCAATCACAGTAAATTCAGAGGCCGGCAGTTCTTTCAGGTCGACCAATACTCTTACAATGATCGGCAAGAACCTTTCTGATTCTGGCGTTAGTCTTGTCCCTCCGGAATTGAAGAACACCGTATAAGATCTAGGCCTTGCTGGAAGCGCGTCAAACAACTCGCTGTAGCGGGTCTTAACAGCAGCCTCATCCGTCTGTGCGGAACCAATCCGATTCTCAGTAACTGTCGCGACGCTGTAAGGGCGGTCGAGCACGGAGGTCGCTCCAGTCTTCGACTGCACGACGATGCCACTGGGCGAACCGTCCTGTTGAGGCAACAATGTTATCCGCTCAACAGGACGTGTCGCATAATAAAGCGCCACCAGAATAGCGCCTGCGAGTAGGCATACGCTTGCCAGCCGCCTGGTTCCCACCTAGTTCTTACCAGGTACCTCAACAATGAACTCCGTACCGCGAATGCCGATTGTCGCATTGTCGGTCATGACCTTGATTGATTGAGGATTCGCTTTGCCAATCAGCCCGGTGACATATCGCAGCGTACCCTTCAATATTGAGGTCTCCACTTTCCCCTCTCTGGTGACGGGATCGTACGAGTACCTGTCGATTACCATTGTTGAATTCGGACCCATGCCAAGCAACGTTTCATCGCTCATGCTGATGCCAACACTACCATTGCTTTGCACAACCAAGCGGTCGCGTTCCTGAACGGGATCGCCGACCTTTGCTTCCAGTTTGCTGCTGCCACGCTCAATCAGCACTTGCCCTCGGACAGTCTTGACTATTCCTGATTCGTTAGCGAAACCAAGTCCCGCAAAACCCAAGAGGGCAGCGCAAGAAAGAATAACGACGATTGTTTGCTTCATCGAGTTGCCCTCTTCCAGTCTTCAGCGCTGCTTGATAGATACACCGTGCTTGATTAGAACATAGGGCCCAAAACCCAGGAAAGGGATTAATTCACATCGAGCCGGACTTCGACGGGCCCGGGAGACGCGTAAGTCAGAGCGGAACGCGCAGACCGCCGCTGCAATGGTATCAATTTGCAGGATATTTGATACGGCCAGGCACCTCGCTCTGAAAAGTTTTATCAGGGCGAGCGCTGCAAGGTCTCGATTTGACCGGCAGCGAATTTCAACCTTGCGCCTGCGAATCGGCGCGCAGCGCCCTCCAGCGGTAGCTCCGGTCGCCGATGCCCAGTTGGCCGGTGATCCGACCTGAAGAGACGTAGCCGTTGAAGCGCAGCGTGCGTTGGCCGTCCTGCACCCGGAACGACAGAAATTCGCCGCGCAGCAACGCGCGCTCGATGGGCAGGCTGCGGCCGCCGATGACCGCGGTGCCGGACACCTCCTGGAATTTCTGCCGCAGCTCGAAACGCGCATCGCGGGCGCCGGGCGAAAGCCTCGAGCGCCACGCGCCCTCCACCTTTGCAGGCACGATATACAGCCGGATGGTGCTTGATTTCTTCACTTCGACCGGTTTGTCCGGCACCGGCACCGTAGTCTCGGCGTCGGCACGCCAGTCGCCAAAGCCCCAGTCGTGCGAGACGATGCGCGTGCCGGCTTTCAGCGCGAGCAGCCGCGGCCGCAATGCGAGGTTGTATTCGGGCAACAGGTACATGGTCACCACCGACGCTGCGCCCAGATCGGTCTTGAAGATATCCTGCTCGACAAAACTCACATGGTCGCTGACGCCGGCCCTGGCGGCGTTCTCGGTCGCCAGCTTCACCAGCCGCGGATCGTAGTCGACGCCCAGGCCCCGCGCGCCGTACCGCCTGGCCGCCTCAATGACGATGCGGCCGTCGCCCGAACCCAGGTCCATGACGAAATCGCTGGCGCGCACCCCCGCCATCTCCAGCATGGTCTCGACGACGACCATGCCCGACTGCACATAGGGCGTTTCCTCCGTGATGGCGGGTGGCTCTTCCCCTCCCGCTGCTGCGGCGATGGACAGCAGGCCGCAGAACGCGGTCAGCAGCAGGCGCGGACGAAAACCATCGGGCACGAGGAAATTCACGGATGCTCCATTTCATCGACGCGGATGCGGTTCATATGATCCCTCCGGCGCGCAGTGATTCGATCTCTGCGTCGCCGTAACCGGCTTCCCGCAGCACTTCCGCGCTGTGCTCGCCCGGTTGCGGCGCGGATCGCTCGATGGCGAATTCGAAGTCCGAGAATTTCACCGGCAGCGCGAAACGCGGCGCGCCGTTTTCCTCAACCACCATGCCGCGGGCACGAAACTGCTCGTCCGCGAGCGCCTCCTCGATGGTGAGCGCGGGCGATACGCAGGCGTCCAGGTGCGCCAGCTTCTGCGTCCAGTGGGACTGGGTCTGAGAGGCGAAGATGGCGGCGAGCCTTTGCTTGACCGGCATCCCATGGCTGCCGAAAACGGTGTGCTGCGATTTGAGCTCCGGGCATCCGAGCGCATCGCACAGCGCGTGCCAGAACTTGGGCTCCAGGGCTCCCACCGCCATGGTGCGTCCGTCGCTGGTCGCATACACGTTGTAGCAGGGCAATCCGCCCGAGAGCCGCTGCGAGGCGCGCGCCGGGGGATGGCCCTGTTCGAGCAACGCCACCAGCGGCACCACCGCGTGTGCGAGGACCGCGTCCGTCATCGCCACGTCGACGTAACGCCCTTGGCCGTGCGCTCGCGCGTCCACCAGCGCGGCGAGTATGCCCATGACGGCGGTAAGCGTGCCGCCGAGCAGGTCGGCGATCTGGAAATTCGGCACCACCGGCTGGCCGTCGCCCGGGCCGATCTGGTCCAGCACGCCGGCATAGCCGATATAGTTGATGTCGTGGCCGGCTCGCATCGCGTACGGCCCGTTCTGGCCGTAACCGGTGATAGCACAGTAGACGATGCGCGGGTTGACCGCCGCCACCGCATCGTAGTCGACGCCGAGCTTCTTCACGACCCCGGGGCGGAAGCCTTCGACGATGATATCGGCGCGCTTGGCCAGTCGCAGGAAGACCTCCCGGCCGCCGGCCTGCTTCAGGTCCAGCCGCAGTCCACGCTTGTTCCGGTTGAGGACGCGGAAGTACTCGCTCATGCCCCCGCTGCCGGCACCCATCAGCGTGCGCGCGTAGTCGCCCGCACCCGTATCCTCGATCTTGATCACGTCGGCGCCCATGTCGGCCAGATGCATGGTCGCCAGGGGGCCGGGGAGCAGCCGCGTGAGATCGAGGACTCGAATTCCGTGGAGTGGTTTTTCTCGCATGGTTGTCCGTGAGCGGGTCCGGCGGTGCGTCGAGGGCAAGATGCCGCGCCAGGCGACGAGCCCACAGCCGCTTGGGCGTCAGTCGTACTTCTTCGCGTCCTCGATGACCTTGCCGTCGTTCGGCAGTTCGCCGGGCTTGCGCAACACGACTTCGCCGCGCAGCTTGGTCACGTCGCGCAGGCTTTCGGCGATTGCCTGCACGAGCCCGGCCGGTGTTCCCTCCCTCACTTCGCAGTGCAGGGTCATGCGGTCCTGGCCGCCGGGGTTGTCGACGATGAGGCGCGCCTTGAGGATTTCCTTGTGCCGCTTCACGACGTCGGCGACCTGCGACGGATGCACGAACATCCCCTTTACTTTCATGGTCTGATCGGCGCGTCCCAGCCAGCCGCGGATGCGCATGTTGGTGCGTCCGCAGGGGCTGATGCCAGGCAGCACCGCCGACAGATCGCCGGTCGCGAAACGCACCAGGGGATAATCGCTGTTGAGCGTGGTCACGACGACTTCCCCGACCTCGCCCTCTGCCACCGGGTCGCCGGTACCGGGCCGCAGAATCTCGACGATGAGTTCCTCGTCTATGATCATGCCCTCGAGCGCTTCGCTCTCGTAGGCGATATTGCCCAGGTCCGCGCTGGCGTAGATCTGCTGGACCCTGGGAACGCCGTGCTCGCGCAGCCACTTCCTGAGCGACGGCGGCAACGCCTCGGCGCCGACCACGGCCCTCTCCACGCTCGAGATGTCGGCACCGGTCTCGGCCGCCTTCTCGAGGATGATCTTGAGGAATGACGGGGTGCCGACATACGCTGAGGGTCTGAGTTCAGCCATGCACTGGACCTGTATCTCGGTCTGGCCGGTTCCCGCCGGAATCACCGCGCAGCCCAGCGCGAGCGCCCCGCCCTCCATCATCGATGCGGCGGGCGTGAAATGGTAGGAAAAGCAGTTCTGCACGATATCGCCCGCGCGTATGCCGGCGGCGTACATCGGCCGCGCCATGCGCCACCAGTCCTTGCGCACGCCCTCCGGATCGTAGATCGGGCCCGGAGAGATGAAAAGTCTCGCGAGCCGCCCGGGCGCGGTCGCCGCGAGGCCCCCGAAAGGCGGCGCGGCGAGCTGCAGCGCCTTCAACTCCGACTTGCGGGTGACCGGAAGCTGCGCCAGGGCATTGCGCGAAGTGATGTCGCGGGGATCTACGCCGGCGAGAATCGTCGCGTATGCGGGCGCATTCCTCTTCGCGTGCGCCAGCTGCCCGGGCAGCGCCGCCATGAGCGCGCGTTCGCGCTCCTGCGGATCGCGGGTCTCCAGCGCGTCGTAGTACTCCGGCATGTCGGGACGACCCGCGCTTCAGGACAGCCAGCGCTTGCGCCGGCGGTAGAACTTGGTGTCGCGAAAGCTCTTGCGGCCGGCCGTCGACAGCCCCAGATAGAACTCCTTGACGTCCTCGTTCTCGCGCAGGCTCGCGGCCTCGCCGTCCATCACCACGCGGCCGTTCTCGAGAATGTAGCCGTAGTCCGCGTAGCGCAGTGCGACCATGGTGTTCTGTTCGGCGAGCAGGAACGACACGCCTTCCTTCTGATTGAGGTCCCTGACGATCTCGAAAATCTCCTCGACCAGCTGCGGCGCGAGGCCCATGGAGGGCTCGTCGAGCAGGATCATGCTCGGCTGCGCCATGAGCGCCCGGCCGAGCGCAGTCATCTGCTGCTCGCCCCCGGAGGTGTAGCCGGACTGGCTGTTGCGGCGTTCCTTCAGGCGTGGAAAGTAGCTGTAGACCTTGTCCAGGTCATGCCTGAGTTCGGCACGACCGATCTTGCGCGTGAACGCGCCCGTGAGCAGGTTCTCCTCGACCGTCAGATGCTGGAAGCAATGCCGCCCTTCCATCACCTGGCACACGCCCAGGCGCACCAGTTCGTTGCAGGTAAGCCGGTCCACGCGCCTGCCTTCGAACTCGATCGAGCCCTTGGTCACCTCGCCGCGCTCGGCACGCAGCAGGTTCGAAATGGCCTTGAGCGTGGTCGACTTGCCGGCGCCGTTGGCCCCCAGCAGCGCCACGATCTTGCCCTTTTCGACCGAAATCGAAACACCCTTCAGCACCAGGATCACGTGATCGTAGATGACCTCGATGTTCTGGACCGAGAGGTATGCGCGTTGAGTGTCAGGCTTCGGGACAGCGGACATGACGGATCGAACAGCTCCTGGCGAAAGAACCGCCGGGTCGAAGGCGGTGGGCCTCCCGGCCCACCGCTTGACCCTGCGACTGAAGGTAGCGCGTCGGCGTCCGCCTTTAGGACTCTTTCGAACAGTCGCGCGGGGTGATGCCCTTCTCCTTCGCGTACGCCGCGGCCGACTGCTCGATCATGGGACGCACGATCGACTGGTCTGAGGCAATCCAGTCCGTGATCACGTTCCACTTCTTGCCGTTCCACTGCAGGAACTTGACCGCGCCGCCGCCTTCATGGTCCATGCAGGAAACCTTGAGCGCCTGCATCAGTCCGACGGCACCGAGCTGCTTCAGGCGCGCATCGTTGATGTTCAGATTCTCGATGCCCCAGCGCATCTGTTCGCCGGTGATCGGCTTCTTGCCGTACTTGCCCTGCGCCGTGCGTATGGCCTCGGCGGTGATGATCCCGGCGACCACGCCGCGCGTATGGTAGATCGACCCGATCCGCGAATCGTCCTCCATCTCGCCCTTGCCGTTCTTGTAGACCTGTTTGAGGATTTCCTGCATCACCGGAAAGTTCGTGCCCGGAAGGTTGAAGCCCGCGGCGATATAGCCCTTGGCCGCGTCGCCCGCAGGAATGACGTCCTCTTCGGCGCCCGACCACCACACGCCGACGATCTTGTTGCGCGGAAAACCGGCCCTGGCGGCGGCCTTGAGCGCGGTGGGATTCATCACACCCCAGCCGCGCAGGATCACCCAGTCGGGCTTGATCTGGCGCACCTGCAGCCACTGCGCCTGCTGCTCGTTGCCAGGATGCGGCACGGCTATATGCGTCACCGTGAAGCCGTACTTCTTCGCCTGGACGTCGAGCACCGGAATGGTCTCCTTGCCGTAGGCCGAGTCGTGATAGATGTTCACGATCTTCTTGCCTTTGAGCTTGTCCATCCCGCCTTCTTTCGTGCCGATGAACTTGATCTTGGCCGTGTTCTGGCTCCAATAAGTCGTGATCAGCGGAAACACATAGGGGAACACACGCCCGTCGGCGGCGTCGGTGCGTCCGTAACCCATCGATATCAGCGGTATCTTGTCCGCCGTCCCCTTCTCGATCAGCGAGTAGGTGATGCCTGTGGACAGCGGGTGGACGACCGTGGCGCCGGTCGGGCCCTTCTTCTTGCTGCGCTCGTAGCACTCGACCCCGCGGGCGTTGTTGTATTCGGTCTCGCATTTCTCCCAGGTGAGCTTGACGCCGTTGATGCCGCCGTCGCGCGTATTGAGCATCTGGAAGTAGTCGATCACGCCGCCGAAGAAGCCTGAGCCGCCGGGGGCGTAAGGTCCCACCCAGTAGCCGTTCGCCGGGATGAACTGCTCGTTCTGGGCGAACGACGGTCCGGACGCAAGCGCCAGCATCGCCGCGCCGGCCAATGCCCCCAATGCCATCTGTCTGGTTCGTTTCAACATTGTCCTAGCTCCTCAGTGATGACTTCCCATGAATCGCGGGGCTTATAACCCTCACTCGACCTACTATACCGAAATCGTCCCCGAAAGCAAAAAAAGACGCCCCCAAGTCCGCTAGTCAATGGGGGAATGGCCAAAGCCGGAGCTTTTCCTTGCCGATCTGCCATAAGCGCGCCAGGCCGAGCGGCTCCACGATCAGGAAGAATATGATCAGTCCGCCGAAAATGATCAGTTCCAGGTTCGACAGCATGGCATGATCCAGTTCGACGCCGAAAGTATGCCTGATCCAGCCCGAGACCAGGTTGAGGAAGATCGGCAGCAGGGTGATGAACCCGGCGCCCAGGAACGACCCGAGGATCGAGCCCACGCCGCCGACGATGACCATGAACAGGATGCGGAACGAAATGTCGAGGTTGAAGGCCTCGGGCTCGACCGTGCCGAGGTAGCAGAACGCGTACAGCGCCCCGGCTACCCCGCAGTAGAACGAGCTGATCGCAAAGGCGAGCAGCTTGGTGCGCATCATGCGGATACCGATCACTTCCGCCGCCACGTCCATGTCGCGCACCGCCATGAAGGCGCGCCCGGTCTGGCTGCGCATCAGATTCTTTGCCAGCAGCGCCATGACCGCGACCACACTCAAGGTGAGCAGGTACTTGCTGGCCGGCGTGACGACGGCATAGCCGAGGATCACGATCTTCTGCGCGGTGATCACGCCGGAGGTGCTGTAGTTGGTAAACCAGCCGATGCGCTGCAGCGCCCACAACACGAAAAACTGGCAAGCGAGCGTCGCGACCGCCAGATAGAAGCCCTTGATGCGCAGGCTGGGCAACCCGAACACCATCCCCACCGCTGCGGCGCACAGGCCGGCGAGCGCGAACGACCCGAGGATCGGCATCCAGGGCATGCGCAGTTCGAAGTTGTAAGCCATGAATGCGCCGACCGCCATGAAGGCCGCCGTTCCGAGCGAGAGCTGGCCCGCGTAGCCGGTCAGGATGTTCAGGCCGATGGTGGCCAGCGAGGCGACCAGAAACGGGGTGAGAATCGCGGAAAGCCAATACTGATTGCCCACCAGCGGCACCACCAGGAAGGCCACGGCCAGCAGGATCGCGAAGGCGATGCGGTCCTGCCGGATCGGAAAGATCTGCTGGTCCTCGACGTAGGTCGCCTTGAACTGGCCCGCTTCGCGATAAAGCATGTTCCCCCCGCCCCTAGGCCGACCGAGCCGGCACCGGTGGCTCGCTTTGCCTTTCATGATCTCCCGATTTCGGGAAGTTGCGAAGTTGCAACTTCCCGAAATCGGGAGACGTATCTAGACCCAGAATCTTCGCCTGATGTGTCAGCACTCGAGTCATAAGAGACTAAACCCGATCGATGTGCTTCTCGCCGAACAGGCCTTCCGGCCGCACCAGCAGAAACAGCAGCGCCAGCACGTAAGGGAACCAGGATTCCAGTCCGCCGCCGACGAACGGCCCGAGATAGACTTCCGCGAGCTTCTCCGAGGCGCCGATGATCAGCCCGCCGACGATCGCGCCGGCCACCGACTCGAATCCGCCGAGAATCAGCACCGGCAGCGCCTTCAGCGCGATAAAGGTCAGCGCGTACTGCACGCCGTTTCGCGCGCCCCACATGAGGCCCGCCACGAGCGCCACGAAACCTGCCACCGCCCAGACGATGGCCCAGATCTGGCGCAGCGGAATGCCGACTGCGAGCGCTGCCTGGTGGTCGTCGGCGACCGCGCGCAGCGCGCGGCCGATGCGCGTCTTCTGGAAGAACAGCGCGAGCACTGCCACCAGGATCCCGGCCACCAACGCAGCGAACAGGTCGAACTGGCTGATGTTGATGTTCGCCGACTCCGAGAGCCACTGCATCGGCTCGTCCGGGATGCCGAGTTCCAGTCCGTGCGGCTGCGAGCCCCAGATGAGTTGCGACAGGCCTTCCAGCACGAACGTGAGCCCGATCGTCGCCATGAACAGGGTGATCGGCGGCTGATTCACCAGCGGCCGCAGTACCGCGCGCTCGATCGCGATGCCCAGGCCGATCATCACCGCGAGCGTTGCCAGCAGCGCGATCCAGAAGTTCATGCCGCGCTCCACCAGGCTGACGAAAGTCAGCGCGGCGAAGAACACCATGGCGCCCTGGGCGAAGTTGAACACCCCTGAGGCCTTGTAGATCAGCACGAACCCGAGCGCCACCAGCGCATACATCACGCCGGCGAGCAGGCCGCCGGCGAGCACCTCGAGGAAGAATTGCCAGTTCATGCGTTTCCGGGCCGGTTCGAATTCAATGCGCTACGCCGAGATAGGCGTCGATCACCGCCTGGTCGCTGCGCACCTCGTCGGGCTTGCCGTCGGCGATCTTGCGGCCGTAGTCGAGCACCACCACCCGGTCGGACAGGTCCATCACCACGCCCATGTCGTGCTCGATCAGGACGATGGTGGTGCCGAACTGATCGTTCACGTCGAGGATGAAGCGGCACATGTCCTGCTTTTCCTCGGTGTTCATTCCGGCCATGGGTTCATCGAGCAGGAACAACTCGGGCTCCGCGGCAAGCGCGCGCCCGAGTTCCACGCGCTTCTGCAGACCGTAGGGCAGCCGCCCCACCGGCGTCTTGCGGATGTGCTGAATCTCGAGAAAATCGATCACCTCCTCCACCTTGCGGCGGTGCGCCATCTCCTCGCGCTTGGCCGCTCCCACCCACAGCGCCTGCTGCAGGAAGTTGGTCCGCATTTTCAGGTTGCGGCCGGTCATGATGTTGTCCAGCACGGTCATACCGCGGAACAACGCGATGTTCTGGAACGTGCGCGCGACGCCCTGCGAGGCGGCATGATGGGGGTCGACATGGTGGCGCGTCTCTCCCTTGAACGTGACCGTGCCGACCTGGGGATGGTAGACGCCGTTGACGACGTTCAGCATCGAGCTCTTGCCGGCGCCGTTGGGCCCGATGATGGCGCGGATTTCGTGCTCGCGCACGTCGAAGGAAACGTTCTGCAGCGCCCTTACGCCGCCGAACGAAAGCGAAATGTCTTCGACCACCAGGATCGGTTCGCCGATGTTCCTTCCGCTCATACCTTGCCCATGACCCTGTTCAGGCCGCCCTCTTTCCCGCGGCGGCATCGAAGACCTTCACGTCCATGATGCGCAGGTCGGCACTGATCATCCCGGTGCGCCCGTCTTCGAACTTGACCTGCGTCTCGATGAACTGCGAGGGCTTGCTCGAATAAAGCGCTTCGATCAGCACGCCGTATTTCTGCGCGATGAAGCCGCGGCGCACCTTGCGCGTGCGCGTCAGCTCGTCGTCGTCCGGATCGAGCTCCTTATGCAGGATCAGGAACCGGCGCACCTGCGAATGACTCAGGACGGGGTCGAGCGCCAGCTCGGCGTTGCAGCGTTCCACGCATTCGAGCACGAGGTTGTATACCTCGGTCTTCTGCGCCAGGTCGGTGTAGCCTGAATAGGCGATGTTGCGCCGTTCCGCCCAGTCGCCGACCGCGCCCATGTCGATGTTGACGAACGCGCACACCGTGTCGCGCGCGTGGCCGAACGCCACCGCCTCCCGGATGTAGGAGAAGAACTTGAGCTTGTTCTCGATGTAGTTGGGCGCAAACATGGCGCCGTTGGCGAGCTTGCCCACGTCCTTGGCCCGGTCGATGATCTTCAGGTGTCCCTCCGGGTCGAAGAAACCGGCATCGCCGGTGTGAAAATAGCCCTGATCGTCGATCGACTCCGCAGTGGCATCGGGCCGCTTGTAATATTCCTTGAGCATGACCTGCCCGCGCACCAGCACTTCGCCGTTGTCGGCGATCCGCACTTCCACGCCCGGCGCGGGCGGGCCGACCGTATCGAACTTGATCTGGCCGTCGGGCTGCAGGCAGACCGCGGCACAGGTCTCGGTCGAGCCGTAGAGCTGCTTCAGGTTGACCGCGATCGAGCGGTAGAAGCGGAACAGATCCGGGCCTATGGCCGCGCCGGCGGTGTACGCGACCCGGATGCGGCTCATGCCCAGAACGTTGCGCAAGGGTCCGTACACGAACAGGTTGCCCAGTGCATAAAGCAGCCGGTCGGCCGCCGTCACCCCGGGACTGCGGTCGAGGATCTCGGCGCCGCAGCGCTTCGCTACATCCGTGAAATAACGGAACATCCAGCGCTTGATCGCACCCGCGTCCTCCATGCGGATCATCACCTGGGTGAGCAGGTTCTCGAATACCCGCGGCGGCGCAAAGTAATACGTCGGTCCGATCTCGCGCAGGTCGGTCATCACCGTGTCGCCGGATTCAGGGCAGTTGATGGTAAAGCCGGCATAGATCGCCTGGGCGTAGGAGAACAGGTGATCGCCCACCCAGGCCATCGGCAGATAGGACAGAATCTCGTCGTCCGGCCCCAGTCTGTCGAATTCGCAGCCGGTCTTCGCAGCCGTGATGAACGCACCATGGGTCTGGCACACGCCTTTGGGCTGTCCGGTGGTGCCGGACGTGTAGAGCATGACCGACACGTCCTCCGGCCTGCCCTCGGCGATCTCGCCGTCGAGGAAATCGGGGTGGTTGCGGTCGTGAATTCGCCCCATCTCCATGACTTCGTCCAGGCTCTGAATCTCGGTCTGGATGTAATGGCGCAACCCGCGCGGATCGTCATACAGAATGTGCTGGAGTTGCGGGCATCGGCCCTTGATCTCCAGCAGCTTGTCGACCTGTTCCTGATCCTCGACGATGGCGAACCTGATCTCGGCGTTCTCGAGGACGAAGGCCATTTCCTGGGCCACGGCGTCCTGATACAGCGGCACGGGAACGCCTCCCAGGCATTGCGCTGCCGTCATGGCCCAATACAGACGCGGACGGTTGTCACCGATGATGGCGAGGTTATCGCCGCGCTTGAAACCCAGTTCCGCCAGCCCGCAGGCGAACGCGCGCACTTCATCGGCCACCTGGGACCAGCTCCAGGTCTGCCAGATTCCGAGGTCCTTTTCCCGGATCGCCGGCTTGTCGCCGCGAACCTTGGCGTGATGCAGTAGCAGCCTCGGAAAAGTATCCAAAGCGTGGTCCACCATGCCTGAGTCTCCTCCTCAGTCCCCCTGCCTGCCGGCGCGAGGGGGCCCAGCCAAAGCCCAGCCAATTCTACGGGGTTTTACGCCCGACCATCGGTCGGCCTTGATGGCGGGCAGCCTGCCCTCCCGGGCCTGCGGCAAACCTCTTGCAGGGTGTTCGCGAACCGTTCACGGCGCCTGAAAATGCCCGTCGAACGTCTCCGGACTCAGCACCGCGAACCTGCCTAGTCTCGCCACCGCGCGCGCCAGCCTGAGCAGCGCCTTGTCTTTGGTGACCAGGCAATGGGCGTTCGAATGCCAGGCCAGTTGCAGAAACTTCTGATCGTCGGTATCCGCGCACAGCGGCAGTTCTGCGGGCGCCGTCAGGGCCGGGGCGCCGTAGAGCGTCGCCAGTGCCATGAAGCGCTCGAGCGCCGCCGATTGTGCCCGGACATCCAGTTTCAGTCGCGGATACGCCAGCACCCGGCGCAGTTCGTCCACGCAGGCCTGACTGGTCACCGGCACGGCGGCCCCGGAGCGGATCGCGTGCGCGACCGGCTCGGCGCCAGGATCGCGGAACACCACCAGATCGAGCACCACGTTGGTGTCCAGCACCACGGCCCGCGGCACAGGGGGGCTCAATGCAACTTCGGCTTGGTGAACAGATCGTTACGATCGACCGAGCGCGCGAGCGCGCGCACTTGCTCGCCGTTGCGCGCGAGCGTGAGCGGTACCTCGACCCCCGCCGGACCGAGGCGCCACAGCCGGCGGTACAGGTCGGCGGCTCCGGACACCCGCGCGCCCGCCAGTTCGACCACGACATCGCCCTTGCGCAACCCGGCGCGGGCGGCGGGCCCGCCCTCTGCGACCCCGCTGACAACCAGTTGCCCCTGCACCTCGGCCACATACAGGCCAAGCCACGGGCGCGGCGGCCCGGCGCGGCGCCCGAATTTCAGCAGCTCATCGAGAATCGGCTCAAGCAGATCGATGGGCACGAACATGTTGCCCTGCCCGGCCTCGCCCCCGAGCGCCTCGCGGTCCTGCACCAGCAGCGAGCCGATTCCCAGCAGCCGCCCGTCCGCGCCGACCAGCGCCGTGCCGCCCCACTGCGGGTGCGCGGGCGCCGTGTACAGCGCATCCTCGAGCAGGTATTCCCAGTAACCTGCAAATTCGCGCCTGGCAACCAGCCTTGCCTTGAGTGCGTGCGCGCGTCCGCCCTGCCCGATGACGATGACCTCGTCGCCCACGTCCACGGTCGCCGCCGAGCCGCACTCGATCGCCGGTGCGCCGAGCCGGCCCAGAGGCAGCACCAGGCCGAAACCCGTCGCCTGATCGAATGCGAGCGGATGCCCCGCGACCGCCACCCCGTTGTTGCTGGTGAGCCAGACCGACGCGGCCTCGGTGATCAGATAGCCGATCGTGAGAATGAGCCCGTCCTCGCGGATTACCACGCCGTAGCCGGCTCGCTCGGTGCCGAGTATCGGGGCGGTGAACGCCGTTTCCGGAATTTCGGCTCGCAGAAGCACCACCGAGTCGAGCGCGGCATCGAGGTCGAAGTCCACCTCCTCCGGCCTGGGCTGGAGGTTCTGTGGAAAAGCCCAGTTACGCGATTCGGCCATGGTTGTAGGGATGCAACATCGATCACCGCTGTGTCCGGAACCCGGTCATATTACGCGATTGAAAGCAGCGAAGAACAGACCCGGCTCCTGGTTTCAATACGAGCGCGGCATGCCCAGCACGTGCTCGCCGATGTAGGACAGGATCATGTTGGTCGAAATCGGCGCCACCTGGTACAGGCGCGTCTCGCGAAACTTGCGCTCGATGTCGTACTCGGCCGCAAAGCCGAAGCCGCCGTGGGTTTGCAGGCATGCGTTTGCGGCCTCCCACGAAGCGTCGGCGGCCAGCAGTTTCGCCATGTTGGCTTCGGCGCCGCAATTGCCGCCGGCGTCGAACACCTCGGCGGCGCGATAGCGCATCAGGCTGGCCGCCTCGACGTTGCAGTACGCGCGCGCAAGCGGAAACTGCACGCCCTGGTTCTTTCCGATGGGCCGGTCGAACACGATCCGCTCGCCGGCGTAGCGGGTGGCTTTCTCGACGAACCAGTAGCCGTCGCCGATGCACTCGGCCGCGATCAGGATGCGCTCGGCGTTGAGGCCGTCCAGGATGTAGCGCAGTCCCTGGCCCTCCTCGCCGACGCGGTTCCCGAGCGGGATCTCGAGCTGGTCTATGAACAGTTCATTGGTCTCGTGGTTGACCATGTTGCGGATGGGCCGCACCGTGATGCCGTGACCGATCGCCTCGCGCAGGTCGACCAGGAACACCGACAGCCCCTCGGTCTTCTTCTTCACCTCGGCGAGCGGCGTGGTGCGGGCGAGCAGCAGCATGTAGTCCGAATGCAGCACGCGCGAGGTCCACACCTTCTGGCCGTTGACGATATAGCGGTCGCCCCGGCGCACGGCCGTGGTCTTGAGTTTGGTGGTGTCGGTGCCCGTGGCCGGCTCGGTCACCGCCATCGCCTGCATGCGCAGCTCGCCGCTGACGATCTTGGGCAGGATGGCATCCTTTTGCGCCTTGGAGCCGTGGCGCAACACGCAGCCCATCACGTACATCTGGCCGTGACAGGCGCCGGAGTTGCCGCCTGCACGGTTGATCTCCTCCATGATGACGCTCGCCTCGGTCAGGCTGAGGTTGGCGCCGCCGTACTCCTGCGGAATCAGCGCCGACAGCCACCCGCCCGCGGTAAGGGCATCGACGAAGGCCTCGGGAAACGCGCGCTCCTCGTCGAGCTTCTGCCAGTACTGGGAATCGAACTGCGTCACCAGGGCGCGCACGCCGTCGCGGATATCCTGGTACTTGTCATCCATGGCCCGTTTCATGATCTTCTGCCTGAAAAGCGAATTACTTGGAATCGGCGGGCATCAAGAGCCCGCGCCTGGCGGGGTCAAGCCTGAAGCGTAGCGCGGTTGAAGGATCTTGTGGCGGCCCCCGGGTCACTCCGAGGTTTGGTGCCGCGGCTACATCCTGCGCCACACGCTCGCCAGCCAGGGCTGCTGCTCGCGCGGCACGCCGTCGGGCCGGTAGTAGTGCGTCAGCTCGGCGAACCCGGCGACAGTCATGAAGCCCTGCCAGGCCTCGAGATCGTGAAACACGCCGTAGCGTCCGCCGCTCCAGCCCTCCTCGTTATGGCCGCGAGGGTTCGAGCTGAACAGCACGCCGCCCGGCTTGAGCGTCGCGTACAGTGCGCGCAGCACGCGCGGCAGTTCCTGGCCGGGCACATGAAACAGCACCGCATTGGCGAATACGCCGTCGAAGCGCGCATCGGGCAGATCGAGTGCGAGCAGGTCCTGCTGCCACACCTCGCAGCCGCTGTGCTCCCGCGCCATCGCCGCGAAGCGCTCGACCCCCTCCAGGCCGACCGCGACATGGCCCAGGTCGGCAAACACCCTGAGGTCCCGCCCCGGCCCGCAACCCAGGTCGAGAATGGCGAACGGCGGCTTGCCCGCGATGTGCCGCAGCAGGGCGGCGATGTTCTGACTGACATCGTGATCGCGCGTGCCCCGCCAGAAATCCTCGGCACGCTGGTCGTAATGATCCAGCGTCTGCGCGACGATCTTCTTCAGATCCCGCGGGCCGAGTGTCATGCGCGATGCTTCCCGACCGTTCAGCGAAATCGAACGGGGGTCAAAGCACGCACACTCTGCCCCCGCCATCCGCTCACCGCGCCAGCGGATCGGGCCGGAACTGGATGTGCACCGCGCGCGGCTTCGCGCCCTTGCCGCCTTCCATCAACCACGGCGTGCGATCGCCGCTCGTGCTCCACAGGCCGCGGCCTTTCCAGCCGGCATTAGCATCGTCGATGCGCCCGTCGAAGCCCTTGGCGTAGAAACCGATCGGGTACGGGATGCGGATCATGACCATCTTGCCGTCCTTCAGCGCCACGAAGCCGTCGTTTAGGTTGGCGGTGGACATCGGAACGTTCTGCCCAAGCCCGAACGTATTGTGCTGGTCGACCCAGGTGTAGTAGCTCGCCTCGGCGCTGTTCTTTTCGAAGCCTTCGAAGCCCGGACCCGGGTAACGGTAGAGCGTCCAGCCTTCCGGACAATGGTCGCCGGTCGCCTTCGGCCCGTTGAGCGGGCCCTTGCACTTCTTCCGGTCGAAGCTGCCCAGATGGCCGCTGGAGAGCGACCCCCACAGCACTCCGTTCTTGTCGATGTCGCCGCCGCGAATGCCCAAGGCGGTCTTCGGCGCGTTATAGACTTCCGACAATCCGGTGGCCGGATCAAAGCGCAGGAACCCCGGCGTGCCGGCGAAAACGCCGACGGCGTACCAGATCGAACCGTCGACCGGACTGGGCATCACGGCATAGGCCCCGGAACCGGGCACGATCCGCTTGTCCTTTGCCGGATCGATCGGCTGGTTGGGCTCGACGTAGTCGTCGCGCTTGCCGTTGCCGTTGGTGTCCAGGATATACGGCGACCAGCCCTGCGATTTCGCTGCGTCGCCGGTTTCGTCGAATATCCTGGTATTGACCCAGCCCGCCACCGGCCCGGTGCCGCTCATCCACAGCGTGTTATCGGCGTCATAGCCGAACTGCGGGTGATGGGTCCCGAAGCAGGTGTCGACGAAGGTGTACTTCATGGTCTTGGGGTCGAGCATCGCCACCTGGCGCGCCGACCGCTCGAGCGGGAACACCTTGGCCGACGGATGATCCGAGCCCTTCTTGCAGAAGGCCGGGTTGTCCATGCCGCGCACCGTTGCGTTGAGCCACAGCCGGCCCTGCTTGTCGTACATGGAATTGTGGTTGTTGGCCCGGGTGTCAAAGATCTGCTCGTCGCCCCAGAAGGCTGACGGCTGCAGCGGCTTGATGGCGGCGGCATGCCCGGGCCCGAGCGATAGGGGCATCTCCGGATCACGCACCGGCAGCTTGAAGAACGTGACCGTGTTGGTCTTCGGATCCAGGATCGGCATGTTGTCGGTGCTGTACTCGGGCGCGCCGTAGAGCGGCCCGTAGGCATTGACGGTCGGATTGCGCCGGTCCGAGGCGATCAGGTCGTGGAGGTATTTGTTGGCTTCCCCCCACTCCCATGAAGTGATCACGATGTTGCGCTCGACGCCCTGTGGCCGTGGGGGCTTGGCCTTGGGCAATTCCCCCTTGGCGATGCGGTCGGTCCAGTCGCCGAAATACTTGTAGGGCACGCCGCCGAACTGCCCGGCGATCCGGTTGGTCATCGCCTCGCCGACCTGGCCGGCCTGGAGGCGGCGCATCCAGGCATCCCGGCCCGACTCGAACGAACCGAACTGCGCGGGAATTGTGCGGGTGGACTCCTGGCCGAGTTGATGGCAGCCGATGCAGTCGACGTTGTTCATCTGCTTGAGCCAGGCGGCCTGGGTGATGTTCTTGGGAATGTCGCTCGTGCCGCCGAAATCGCTCGCCGGCGGAATCTTCATCATCGTGTACCAGTAGATCGCCGGGTAATAATGCGCCGCCGCCGCCGCGTTCGGCGCCGGCACCGCCCTGTGATTGAGCATCTGCCCGGGTTTCCCAAACAGCTTGGGCGAATCCACCAGCCCGTAACCGCGCACCCAGACGCTGTAATTCGCCGTCGGCAGATCGGGGATGAGGTAGCGGCCGCGGCCGTCGGTGACGACCATCCTGGCGAACTTGGTGGGCAGGTCGGTCGTTTCCGCGATCACCCACACGCCCGCTTCCGGCCCTTTGGCGCCGGTGACCACGCCGGCAATATCGGTGCTGCCGATCTCGATCGCCGTGGCGGATCGCGCATGGAGCCAGGCCGGCGCGGCGGCCAGAGACGCGGCGACGGCGAGCGCCGCCACGTTCAATCGAAAACCGCTTCTAGTCTTCATGATCCTCCCCCCACTTGGTTGGATATCGACGTCCCTCAGGAGCATCCTACCATTCATCCCTGCTCCTGCCGATGCGGCGCACTCGGACTTCAACGGTCCGCAACGTACTGTTGCCCGCAGCCGCTTAGACGCAGGTTTCGCAGCCTCGAGGACTTCGCGTACAACGCGATAAAGAACACCGCGGTGATGGCGGCGAGCACCGCGGTGGCACCGCGGGCGCCGCACAACTCGACCAGGATGCCGGTGCTCAACGCACCGAGCGAGATCATCGCCGGGGCGAGTTGGAGCAGGCTGGTGACGCGGCCGCGCATGGCGTCGGGCGCGGCCATCTGCAGCACGATCTGGGTGCTGGTGGCGATCACCATTTCGGCGGCGCCGGCGATCACCAGGAAGCCCATCGCCACGTACAGCGACGGGCTCAGCGCGAGGCCGAACAGCGACGCGCAATCGATCAGCAGCGCCACGAATTGAACGCGCCCCTGGCGATCGAAGCGCTGCAGCGCCGATGCCGCCCAGCTGCCCAGCGTGCCCCCGACGCCGCCCGCGGTGAGCAGCAGCCCCAGACCCTGGGGCCCGGCATCGAACACGTCTTTCGCGAGCACCGGCAGCACCGTGCTCCAGATCGGCAGCAGCAGCACGAACAGCATGGCGGCGAACAGCAGCATCAGGCGCGTCGTGCTGTCGCCTGCGGCAAAGCGCAGGCCTTCGACAAGATCCTTCCACGCGCTGGTCTGGTGCGCCGGTTCGGCGCGTTGCGGAAACGCGACGCGGAACACCAGCAACCCGGAGACCAGGTACAGCGCGCCCTGGAACAAGAAACTTCCCGCGGCGTCGAACCAGACCAGGAAGAAGCCGGCGAACGCCGGCCCGACGATGCGCGTGAGGGACATGCCTATGGAATTGATCGCAGCCGCGTTCATTGCGAGTTCGCGCGGCACCAGTTCGAATATGCCGGTCATGCGCGCCGGCCGGTCCAGAACGCCAGTCGCCCCCGACACCAGCACGAACGCGAACAGATGCCAAGTGTGCGCCGTGCCCAGCGCCAGCAACGCGCCGAAGAGGGCCGAGACCAGCGCGGAGAGGACCTGGCTGACGAGCAGCAGGGTATTGCGGTCGATGCGGTCGGCGGCGACCCCCGCCATAGGCGACAGGAGCAGCATGGGAACGGCGCGTGCGCTCAGCACCACGCCCAGAAGCACGCCCGAACCGGTGATGTCGTAGACCACCCAGCTCAGCGTCGCCTGCTGGATCCACTGGCAAAGGTACGAGAACAGCGACCCGGTCAGCAGCCAGCGAAAGTTGCTGAAGGCGAGCGCCGAGGGCATGATCAGCGCAGCGCGCCCGCCAAGCAGCAGGCGCCTAGTCGACGTGGGCGCCGGAGATCTTCACCATCACGGCGCGCGAGGCGGTCTCGCGCAGGATCAGCGCGGCAAATTCCTCCGGGCCCAGGCCGCTCGGTTCGTAACCCCGGGCGAGCATTTCCCGGTCGCGGAATTCCGGGTCCTGAATAATCTTTAGAACGTCCGCGTAGATGCGCTCGATGAGCGGCCGCGGCGTCCCCGCGGGAGCGAGCAGCCCGTACCACACCGACGCCTCCACCTCGGGATAGCCGAGTTCGGCCAGCGTGGGCACCTGCGGCATCATCGACGCGCGCTTCGTGCCGCCGAATCCGAGCGCCTTCAGCCGCCCGGCCTGCACCAGATTCCGGCTCGAGAACACGCCCACCCATGCGAGCTGTACTTCCCCCGTCAGCACCGCCGTCATCATCTGCGGAATGCCCTTGTAGGGCACGTGCAGGAGCTCGATTCCCGCCTTGTTGCCGAGCATCGCCGAGAGCAGGTGCATCTGGCTGCCGGCGCCGATCGAGCCGAAGTTGATCTTGCCCGGCTGCGCTTTGGCAAGCGCGACCAGTTCGGCGACGGTGTTCGCGGGCAGCGACGGGGTGGCGACGAGCACCGTCCCGAAGGTCGTGATCATCGTGATCGGCGCGAAGTCCTTGATCGGGTCGTACGGCAGCTTCGCATACAGGTGCGGGTTCACGGTGAAGCCGCCGTCGATCGCGAACAACAGCGTGTGCCCGTCGGGCGTGGCGCGCGCGACCGATTCGGTCGCCAGGATGGTGTTCGCGCCGGGGCGGTTTTCCACCACGACCGACTGGCCCCATTGCATCGTCAGACGCTGCGACAGCGCGCGCGCAAGCAAATCGCTGCCGCTGCCCGGCGGCAGGCCCACCACCATGCGCACCGTCTTTGAAGGCCAGGCGGCCTGCGCCTGGGCATGCACCGGCGCCGTAAGCGCCGCGGCGGCGATCAGGCCGGCGGCGCAAGCGCCGGTCACAACGGTCCTCAACGCGTTCATGGCTCCACCCTCGTTGGTCTATTACGACTGAAATATTGCCATCTCTGGTGAAGAATTCATTAGGTCTCCCGATTTCGGGAGATCATGAAAAGCAAGATCGAGCAGGCCTGGTTGGTTCCGGCTTCTCCGGGTTGGGCTATCGGCGCACCGGCAGCGCGAGCTGCGAAGGATGGCGCCGGTCGTGGAAAATCGTATCCCTGCCGATCTTGGCGGGCGAATACTCGTGCGCGAACACGAACTCCGTCACCGAGGAATCGCCGTTGGCAAGCTCCAGGCGGATGCAACTGCCGCGCGCGAAGCGGTGCGCGGTGGGCATCAGCGCGATCTCGAACCGGTATACCTTCCCCGGCGCAATCGGCTGCGGATGGTCGTGCCCGTAGTGAGGCGCGTGCTCGGTGCTCAGCACCGGATCGATGTTCCGGTGCGATGCGCGCAGCCAGCCCTTGGTCACGATCTGGTAGCGCGGGTTGATGTCTTTGCCGCGTTCCTCCGCGTTTTGCGCGTATTGCTCGGAGAGCTTGACGATGAAGTCGGTGTCGATTTGCGTCGAGGACGCGTAGAGCACGAGCTTGATCGGACCGGCGATTTCGAGTTCGGCCTGGAGCGGCGTGCTCGTAAACGTGAGCACGCGCCGCGCCGGATCGGGCCTCCCGTCGGGCCCCGTTCCCACCACGCCCATGCGCCAGCCCGGATCGGGGTAGTCGTAGGAGGTCGAATCCGAGTCCGTCTGCGGCGCGTCCTCGCCGAGCTCACCGTTGTTGAGCGAAGTGACGCTCCCCGCCGGGCCCCCGCTTCGCGCCCTGGCCAGATAGTACGTCCTGTATGCGATGTCCTCCGGCGGCCAGGCATCCGCCGCGCGCATCTCGGTCGCGCCGCTCGCGAACCAGCGCACCGCGGGCTCGGCCTCGTAGCCCGTTTGCTTGTCCTTCAGATAGCGGTCGTAGAACGGCAGCAGATAGCGCTCGTGGAACGCGACGCTGGAGTAATCCTGCACCGCGGCGTGCACGTTGGCCGACCCGAACACGAGCAGCTTCTTCGGGCCGCCCGAGCGCTGGAAGCCGACGATGTTGCCGTTCAGGTGCAGGTCCACCTTGCGCCACACGCCGATCGAGAACACCGGCACGCGTATCCGGTGCAGGTTCGGCGCGGCGGCGCGCTCGCGCCAGAACGCGTCATAGATCGGGTGCGCGCGCACCGCGCGCGGGTAATCCCATTCGACCAGGCGCGACGGGCCGCACGCCGGATCCTGGTTGAGCAGGCGCACCCCGCGGTACCAGGTCACCGGAAACTCGCCCGGGATCCCGCCCGTGTACGCGGAGGAACGATAGGTGTCCACGTTGCCGTCGTAGGGCGCGACGCAGGCCAGATGCGGCGGGTTCTGGATCGCCATGAACCATTGCATGCGCGCGTAGTACGACTGCCCGATGCCGCCGACCCTGCCGTTCGACCACTTCTGGCGCGCGATCCACTCGATGACTTCGCACAGGTCGCGCTGCTCCTTGCGGCACATGTAGCGGTAGTTGCCGCCCGAGCGCCCGGTGCCGCGCACGTCCATGTGCACGAAGGCGTAGCCCTGTTCCAGATACCAGCCGATCGGGCCGGTCTCGCGCCACAGGAACATCGGCAGCGCGGGTGCGATGTCGTTGTCGAAGCGGTAGGGGGAGGCGGCGAGCAGTGCCGGGAAGCGGCCCGCGCCCTTCGGCAGATAGATCGCCGCGGCGATCTTGACCCCGTCGCGCATGCCGATGGTGACGATGCGCGTCGGCGGCACGGCCGATTCGGCGTACTTGCCGAGGCGCTGGATATCCTTCTTCGAAGGTCCGCGCAGGATAGTTCCCATGATTCATATTATCCGAGGTTGGGATTGACGGGGTGGAAAATTCGACGGTCGCTGGTTCAAGTTCCGCCGCAGACGATTCACAGCATGCGATCGGATTGCGCGCGCGGGTCGCGCATCCGGTATTGCCCGGATTCGACCTGGTGAAAGAACTGCTCGCACAGCCGGTTGAACAGTTCGGGTTCCTCGAGGTTGCAGGCATGCCCGGTGTGCGGCATCACGGCCAGGCCGGCCGAGGGCATCGCGCGTTTGAGCATCAGCGAGGCATCCAGACAGGGCTCGTCCTCGTCGCCGCAGATGATCAGCGTGGGCACGGTGCACCGGGCCATCTGCTCGCTGTAGTCCTGCAACGCCGGGCGCAGCGCCTGATAGCCCTTGAGGGTCAGCGCCGAGCCTGTCGCCGAATGCTGCTTCACCTGCGCGCGGAACTCTGCAAAGCCGCGCGGGTTCTTGTTCTGCAGCTGCACCCGGGTCGGGGAAAGGCACAGCGATTCGGCGTGTCCCCCGAAGCCCTCGGCCAACAGCCGCTCGGCCCGCTCTTCGGATTCCTGCCTGAACTGCGCGCGGCCCTCTGGCATGGCGCCCGAGCCGATGCCGGCGAGGATGAGCGACAGCGCGCGCCCGGGCCACTGCATGCCGAAATAGAAGCTCGCGAACGCGCCCATCGACAGCCCGACCACGTGCGCCCTGTCGATGCCGAGCCCGTCGAGCACGGCGCGGATGCCGGCGCGCTGGTGCTCGAAGCTGTAGTCCTCGACCCGCTGCGGCACGTCCGAGGGCGGATAGCCGCGCGCGTTGTACGCGATGCAGCGGTGGCGCCGCGAGAAATGGCGCACCTGCGCCCCCCAGCTGCGGCAGTCGCCGAGGAACTCGTGCACGAACACGACAGGCGTGCCCTGCCCCGCTTCCTCGTAGTAGAGCCTCGCGCCGTCATCGGCGGTGACGGTAGACATGATGCTTACTCCTGTAGACCATCGGAATCAAAACGGGCAACGCCGTGCTTTCAATGGCGGCCAACAGCCTACTTGCGCGCATCGCCCATCACGTATGGCGCGCCACACCCGGTCCGGCGTCGCCGGCATGTTCAGTTCCTTCACGCCGAGTGGCGCGAGCGCGTCCATGATCGCGTTCATTACCACCGGCAGGGCGCCCACCGCGCCCGCCTCGCCTGCCCCCTTCACTCCCAGCAGATTGCGCTCGGTCGGGACCGAAAGGCTGTCGATCTCGATACTGCAGAAATCGTCGGCGCGAGGAATTGCGTAGTCCATGAAGGAGCCGGAGAGCAGCTGCCCCGAATCGCGATCGTAGGCAACCTGTTCCATCAGCACCTGGCCCGCACCCTGGGCGATGCCACCGTGGATCTGTCCCTTCAGGATGGCCGGGTTGATCATCGTGCCCACGTCGTCGACGACGACGTAGCGAACGATGCGCACCACGCCGGTTTCCGGATCGATCTCGACTTCGCAGACATGCGTGCCGTAGGGAAACGTGAAATCCGCAGGCGCCCATGCGCCCGACTCGAACAGGCCCGGCTCCAGGCCCGGAGGGATTTTCGCGGGCTGGTAAGCCGCCTGGGCGATCTCCTTGAGCGACAGCCGCCTGTCGGTACCTTCGATCGAGAAATTGCCTGCTTCGAACACAATGTCGGTCGGCGCCGCTTCCATCAGGTGCGCGGCGATCTTGCGGCCTTTATCGATCACCTTGTTCGACGCAACCACCAGCGCCGAGCCGCCGATCGACGCCGAACGCGAGCCGAAAGTGCCGGTTCCGTGCGCGACGCGATCGGTATCGCCGTCGACGTAGGCGACGTCCTCCGGCGCGATCCCGAGTTTGGCGTAAAGCACCTGCCTGAACGTGGTCTCGTGCCCCTGGCCCTGGTTCTTGGTGCCCATGAGCACGGTGGCCTTGCCCGCAGCGTCGAGCCGGATCTCGGCGTATTCCATCTGCGGCGGACCGGCGCGCTCGATCGGATTCGCCACCCCGATTCCGCGCAACAACCCCTTCGCGCTCGAGGCCTCGCGGCGTGCCGCAAAACCGGTCCAGTCGGCCATTTCAAGCGCCATGTCCATGCATTTCCCGAATTCGCCGCAGTCGTAGACGTAACCGAGCGGCGTTTTCAGCGGCAGCGCCTCGGGCGGGATTGCGTTCCTGCGCCGCAGCTCGACGCGATCCAGGCCGAGTTCGGCTGCGGCATCGTCGATCAGGCGCTCGATGACGAAGGTCGCTTCGGGCCGCCCGGCGCCACGATAGGGCGCGGTCGATCCGGTATGGGTCATCACGCAGGTCCAGCGCACGTAGGCCGTCGGAAATGCATAGATGCCGACGATTCCGGGCGTATTGGTGAAGCTGGACTGGAAATTCCGGTCGCCGTTGATGTAGGCGCCAACATTTGCAATCCAGTGCGAACGCAGCGCGAGAAACCGTCCGTCGGCATCGAGCGCCAGCTCGGCTTCGTGCGCGTTGTCGCGACCATGCTCGTCCGCAAGCAGCGCCTCGCTGCGGTCCGCCTGCCATTTCACCGGGCGGCCGAGGCGTTTTGCCGCCCACAGGATCAGCCGGTGCTCCAGCGCCGGCCCCTTGCCGCCGAACGCGCCGCCGATGTCGAACGCCACCACGCGGATACGGTCCTTCGGAATCCGCAGGACCTCCCGTGCAAGCAGATCGCGCACCGTATGCGGCGCCTGCACGTCGCAATACAACGTGTAGCGGTCGTCGCGCGGATCGTGGATCGCGAGCGCACCGCGCGGCTCCATGAACTGCGCATGCACCCGCGAAACGACGTAGCGGCGCCTGACGATGTGCCTGGCGCGCGCGAACGCGGCCTCGGTTGCGGCGCGCTCGCCCAGTTCGTGGATGTGCGAAATGTTGTCCGGGCATTCGTCCCACACCTTCGGACTCGCCGGATCGAGCGCGCAGAGGATATCCGTTACCGCCGCACCGGCGTCGTAATCTACCGCTATCAGCTCCGCCGCGTCCCGTGCCTGCGCCGGCGTTTCCGCCACCACCAGCGCGACCGGGTCGCCGACGTAGCGCACCCTATCCGTCGCCAGACCGGGATGCGGGCGCCAGAACATCGGCGAGCCGTCGGGCCGCTTGCGCTTGAAGCTGATCGACGTGGTGCCCAGTTCGCCGCCGAGATCTTTCGCGCAAAACACGCCGAGCACCCCGGGTGCCGCGCGCGCGGCGCCGGTGTCGATCGAGCCGATCGCTGCGCTCGCATGCGGCGAGCGCAGCACCGCGGCGTGCGCCTGGCCGGGCAGGTTCACATCACCGATGTAGCGGCCGCGCCCGGTAATGAAGCGGCTGTCCTCGACGCGCGGAACCGATTGCCCTATCGTGAAGTGACTCATGTGGATCGTTCGCCTGGGTTATTGGAGCCGGCGATAGACAGCACTGGCCGAGCCTAGCCCGGTTGATTATACCGGCGGCTTGACCCCGTCATTCAGTCGCCGCTCAGCGCGCCGGCGTAAGCCTCCGGGCTCAGGCTGAACGCCTTGCCATAGCCTGCCACAAAGCGCACCGACACCGCCCGGATCGCAAAGAGCGAGAAATCGGCCAGCTCGAACATCTGCGCCGACTGGGCAAAGCGCGCGAGATAGACGGCTTTTGCCGCGGCGTAATCGGCCGCAGCGGGCACCAGTTGCAGCGCGTCGCCCTGCACGCTGGCGCGTGGCAGGGCTTGCGGCGGCAAGTCGCCGCTTGCTCCACCCTCAGGCGCGGTGACCAGCAGACTCACGCGCGGATGCGCCAGCATGTCGCGCGTGTGGGGTGCGAGCGCGCTCACATGGATCAGGAAATCATGGGCCGTGCCAAAGAGCGCATAGGGCACCATGGACACGAAGGGCTCGCCCGAGTGCAGCGTGCCCAGCGCAGCCACCGAGCGGCCGAGCACGAGATCACGCAGGGTTTGGGTCAGCTGCGGTTCCATTCTTCATTACACCGGCGGCATGGGAATGCGATCCTACCCCTGGAAATGCTCGATCGCGTTGGCGTAGTAGGCGAGAACGCGCCCCTCCCCGGCATTGGCCGTATACAGCCCGTCGCGCTCCAGCACGATATGGCGCAGCGTCAGCATGCGCAGCCCGACGCCGATCGCGTAATCGCGGTCCTGGCGCGGGATGTAGACATGCGCGCCGCGCGCTTCCAGTTCGCCTATCCGGCCGGTCACCTCGGACTTGAGTTCGAGTTCGCTGTACGCGCGCTGCGGATTGCGGACGAAAACCTGCGCCACCAGCGACACCGGCAGCGCCGGCACGACCTTCCCGATCTCGCGCATCAACTCGCCTGCCAGCGCGGCGACGCGCGCATGGCGCTCATCGTCGCCAAGCGCGCGGAAATCGATTCCGTGTTCGCCGGCATACGCGCGCATCGAAAACGGCCGGCCGAAATTGACGCACGCGTAGCCGAGGCGGTGCCAGCGGCCGGCCAGCATCATGCCGATGTTTTTCGCGACGAAGCCGGCGGATATCGCCGCCGCGCGCGCGAAGCCCGGGCGCGCCCCGCCTCCGTCCAGTCGGAGCAAGAGCGAGCGGTCCTCGAGCACGCGGTCGTAATTGATGCCCACCGGCACGAACACCAAGTCGCGCCCGCCCTGCGCATCGAAGGTCTTGAGCATGTAGTCGAGCAGGCCGAGCCTGGGCGAGCGCAGCCTGCCGTCGACCGACAGACCGCCCTCCGGAAACACCGCCTGCGGCACGCCGGATTCGGTGGCCATCTGCACGTAGCGCTGCAGCACCACGCGGTACAGCGCGTCGCCGGAATTGCGCCGCACGAAGTAGGCGCCCATCGAGCGGATCAGCGTCTGCAGCGGCCAGATGCGCGCCCACTCGCCGACCGCGTACGACAGCGCAACGCGCTCGGCCGCGAGAAACGCGACCAGCACGTAATCCATGTTGCTGCGGTGGTTCATCACGAACACCACCGTGGACTTGGCAGGCACCGCGGCCAGGCCCTCCGCGTCCAGATAGCCGATGCGCACGCGGTACAGCAAGCGGGCGAAGGACTTGGCGAGCCAGTAGCCGACGCGGAAATACAGGTAGGCGTTGAACGCGGGCACGATTTCGCGCGCATAGCGGTCCACCCGCCGCATCACCACGCCGCGCGGCAGGTCCTCGGCCTGCGCCTCGGCCTCGGCCGCCGCCTGCACGCGCGGGTCGTGGAACAGGCGGTCGATCAGCACCTGCCGGCGAGTCAGCTTGAACGGCGGGATCTCGATGTTCAGCCGCGTGTTGATCTCGTCGATGACGCGGTTGATGCGGCGGCGGAAATACCAGCGCATGCCGGGCAGCAGCAGGCGGTCCAGCACGGCCCAGGCCGCGAACAGGACGAGGATCGCCAGCAGCCAGACCGGCAGCGTCACGGTTTGCGTCATGCACCCTTCCTCTGGTGTGCGATAGCTTGCGTATCATAGCCGCATGGGTTCCCGGCATCGCAGCGATTTTATTCGCGACCTCCGTAGATGAATCGCCGGCACTTCATCGGCATGGCCGCAGCGGTCGCCGCGGGCGGCGCCGCGGCGTGGAAGCTGTGGCCCGACGAGGGGTTGTTCAACCCGTGCCTGGGCGCGCTGCCGCCGCGGCTGGCCGGCCACGAGCTGGTGCGCGCGGCGTGGGAAGGATTGGACCCGGCGCAGGTCTGGGACAGTCATGCGCACCTGCTCGGTGACGGCGATTCGGGCAGCGGCGCCTGGCTCAATCCGGACTCCGAGAGCCCGGCGCACCCGATCCAGGCGGCGCAGCGGCTGTTCTTCCTCAACGCCGGCTGCGCGGTGACAGGCGAGGTCGACGCGAGTTACCTCGCGCGCCTGAGCGCGCTGATGGAGGCGATGCCGGGCGGCGCGAAAATGCTGCTGCTCGCGTTCGACCACGCCTACACCGAGCGCGGCGAACCGGCGCTCGAACGCTCGAGTTTTCACGTCCCCAACGCCTACGCGCGCGCCGTGGCGCAGCGCCATCCGGCACG
>Ga0155954_1045_pt3 | contig 30622 bp, 24 predicted proteins | sample RifCSPlowO2_02_FD_107608 | JGI IMG/M metagenome (GOLD analysis project Ga0155954, IMG submission 107608) | Betaproteobacteria bacterium RIFCSPLOWO2_02_FULL_65_20
AGAGTCTGCCGGTTCTCGAATGCGCTCAAATCCCGCGGGATCCAGAAGGGCGACCGCGTGCTGATCTACATGCCGATGTCGATCGAGGTCATCGTCGCCATGCAATCCTGCGCGCGCATCGGCGCGACGCACTCGGTGGTGTTCGGCGGGTTCTCTGCGAAAAGCGTGCACGAACGGATCATCGACGCCGGCGCGGTGGCGGTGATCACCGCAGACGGACAGATGCGCGGCGGGCGCGAGATTCCATTGAAGCCCGCCATCGACGAAGCGTTTTCCATGGGCGGGTGCGAGGCGGTGAAAAGCGTCATCGTCTACAGGCGCACCGGCACCGCGGTCGCCATGCGCTCGCCGCGCGACAAGTGGTGGCACGACGCGGTCAAGGGGCAGGCCGATACCTGCGAGCCCACCTGGGTCAATGCCGAGCACCCCTTGTTCATTCTCTATACCTCGGGCTCGACCGGCAAACCCAAGGGCGTGCAGCACTCGAGCGGCGGCTATCTGCTGCAGGCGATGCTCACCATGAAATGGGTGTTCGACTACAAGCCGAGCGACGTATTCTGGTGCACGGCGGACGTGGGCTGGGTGACGGGCCATACCTACATCACCTACGGGCCGCTGGCCGTTGGCGCAACCGAGATCGTTTTCGAGGGCGTGCCGACCTATCCGGATGCGGGCCGGTTCTGGAAGATCATCCGGGACCACAAGGTGAGCGTGTTCTACACCGCGCCGACAGCGATCCGTTCGCTGATCAAGGCCGGGCACGACCTGCCGACGAAGTACGACCTATCCAGCCTGAGGATCCTTGGCACCGTGGGCGAGCCGATCAACCCCGAGGCGTGGATGTGGTACTACAACACCGTCGGCGGCGCGCGCTGCCCGATCGTGGACACCTGGTGGCAGACGGAAACCGGGGGCCACATGATCACGCCGCTGCCCGGGGTGCATTCGGCGAAACCCGGTTCATGCACTCAGCCTCTGCCGGGAATCATGGCGTCCATCGTCGATGAGACCGGTCACGACGTCGATAAGGGCAAAGGCGGCATCCTGGTGATCAAGCGCCCCTGGCCGGGGATGATCCGCACCATCTGGGGCGATCCGGGCCGGTTCAAGAAGAGCTATTACCCCGAGGACTTCCAGGGCAGGTATTACCTCGCCGGAGACGGCGCGAGCCGCGACCTGAACGGCTACTACACGATCATGGGGCGGATCGACGACGTGCTGAACGTCTCGGGCCACCGCCTGGGCACGATGGAGATCGAATCGGCACTGGTTTCCAATCCACTGGTGGCCGAAGCGGCGGTGGTCGGCCGTCCCGACGAGCTGACCGGCGAGGCCGTTTGCGCCTTCGTCGTGCTCAAGCAGGCGCGACCTTCCGGCGACGCCGGCCGAAGAATTGCCGAGGAGTTGCGCAACTGGGTGGCCAAGGAAATCGGCGCGATCGCCAAGCCCAAGGACATCCGCTTCGGTGACAACCTGCCCAAGACTCGTTCGGGCAAGATCATGCGCAGGCTGCTGCGCTCGATCGCCAAGGGCGAGGAGATCAAGCAGGACGTCTCGACGCTGGAGAACCCGGCGATACTCGAGCAGCTCAAGCAGGTCACCTGAACGGACTGCGTGATCTTTGCGTTGCCTCGGGCGCACTTCTGGGCTAAGCTGCGCGCCTTCGTGATTTCGCAGTAAACTCGTATTAGTGCAGGAGAGGTGACCGAGCGGTTGAAGGTGCACGCCTGGAAAGCGTGTGTACGGCCATAAACCGTACCGAGGGTTCGAATCCCTCTCTCTCCGCCAGGCATTGCAGTAATGCCTTCCTGTTTTCCGGCGCGCTCCGGTCATAAGGCAGGCAGGGAGGCAGCAAAATGCAGATCGATATCGAATTCAACTCGGGCGCCGCACTGCCCATGGACGCGATCCCCGAGCTGTCCCGGGTCGCCGAAGCGCACGGGTTCGGCTGCTGCTGGGCGGGAGAGGCGAACAACAAGGACCCCTCCATCATGCTCGCCGCGATCGCGGCAGTGACTTCGCGCATCCAGGTCGGATCGGCGATCTACCACATCCTGGGACGCACGCCGGCCACGCTCGCGCTGCAGGCGGTCGGTCTGGACGAACTCTCCCGGGGGCGGTTCCTGCTCGGCATCGGCGTCTCGAACCCGACCATCGCCAAGTGGCACGGCCTGCCTTTCGATCATCCGCTGGGCCGCGCGCGCGAGTACATCGAAATCACTCGCCGGGCGATGCTCGGTGAGAAGGTGAATTTCGACGGGAAGTATTACTCCTGCAACGCGTTCCGGATGCCGTTCAAGACTTCCGGCCGGAAGATTCCGATCTACCTCGCGGCGTTCGGCTCCCAGATGTGCAGGCTCGCGGGAAGCATCACCGACGGCGTCTTCGTCAACATGGCGAATCCCGCCGAGGTCCGCCGCATAGTCGCCGAGGTGCGCCAGGGCGCGCAGGAAGCGGGCAAGGACCCCGCGTCGACGGAGTTCCTGGTGAAGGTCCGCTGCTCGGTGGGGAAGGACCGTGCCGTGGCGCGCGAAGCGCTCAGCCGTGTGCTCACGTTCTACTCGCTGGCCGATTTCTACAAGGAGCTGCTGGGCCGCATGGGTTTTGCCGAAGAGATCGACGCCATGCGCGCCGCCTGGAAGGCTTCCGGATTTCACGCCGCGCGGGCCCTCATCAGCGACCGTCTTTTCAACAGCGTTCCTATGATCGCGGCGACTTCCATCGAAGAAGTCCGGGAGGGATTGCAGCCATACATCGATGCCGGGGCGACGCGGATCTGCATCCCGTACATTCCGAACTCGGAGGACGTCGTAGGCGAGACCCGGCGATTTCTGTCTGCCTGGAAAATGTCCTAGCGCAAACAGGCCCATACAAGGTCCAGATCTTCGCCAATCGTGTCGAGAACTTGACTGTTAGTGACCATCCATGATGGAGAAAGAGCCATGCCATTCGAACTGATCAACCCCCTGGGCCTGGAAAAGCCCGTCGGCTACGCACACGTCGCAAAGATCACGTCGGGAAAACTCGCCTACATCGCCGGCCAGGCGCCGTTCGACGAGAGCGGGAAGGTGGTCGGAAAAGGCGACTTCGTCGCGCAGTTCCGCCAGGTGATGAAGAACCTGAAGCGCGCCGTCGAGGGGGCAGGGGGGAACCCGACCCAGATAGCCGTGATGACCATGTACGTCACCGACGTGCAGGCCTTTCTCGACCACAGGAAGCCGGCCGGAGACGCCTATACCGAAGTCTTCGGCAAGCATTTCCCGGCCATCACCCTGGTCGAGATCACGAGCCTGTGGAACAAGGACTGCATGGTGGAGATATCAGGCATCGCGGTGCTCGATTGAATGCGCGCTATCTGAGCAACAATCGCGGGCACATGATGTACCTTCGTCCCGAGGAGCACGAGGTGTGCACCCCGGAGCTCATCCGCTCGGTAACCTGGACCGCTTCCAAGGCCGAGTTGCGCGAACGCCTGCGCGCGCTGAAGGAGGCCGGATACAGCCACGTTGCCCTCAACAGCGGCTACAAGTATCCCGAAAGGCTGGAGGAATGGGCGGAGGTATTCGAGGGTGTCTGAACTGCCGCCGGAATTCGCGTTATCCCTGCGCCGGCTGATGAGGAAGAATCAATCCGGCCGCGAAGTCCGAGGGGCTTTCCGGCGCGCCGCAAACTGGGACGGTCGGTACCTGAGCCTGGAACCCGCGTCGCGGGTTGAGGGAAAGGTCACGCTGTGGACAGGATGGAATCGGTAGCTGTCCGGCCGATGGCATCGTGATCATTTTCGCCCTTGCGGGTGCTTAATGTGACACGGTCTTCTCCCGCGGCGCCGGCGCTTCGCCCGAGTCGCCCGTTTGGCTACTGCCGCCCCTGAGGGCGACCTCGAGGTTCCGCTCTTTTTCCTGGAAGCTCGCATCGTGCCTGCCGCGCGGCCGCGGCAGGTCGATCGGCAGATCGAGAACGATCTGCGAAGGCCTCCCCGCAAGTAGCAGAACGCGGTCGGAAAGAAATACCGCCTCGCGAATGTCGTGGGTGATGAAAAGAACTGTTTTCCTGGTCTCGATCCAGATTTCTGCCAGCGCGTTCTGCATCGCCTCGCGCGTTACCGAGTCAAGAGCGCCGAAGGGCTCGTCCATCAGCAGAACCGACGGATTTATCGCCAGTGCGCGGCCGAGCCCGACACGCTGGCGCATGCCGCCGGAGAGCCGGTTCGGGTAGTAGTCGGCGAACTGTTTCAGGCCCACGAGGTCTACGATGTGCGCGACCGTTCGCTTGCGCTGCTCGCCTGGAACTCGCATGGATTTGAGTCCGAAGGCGATATTTTCGGCAACGGTGAGCCAAGGGAAAAGCGCGAACTCCTGGAATACGATGCCTCGATCCAGGCCAGGACCCGTCACCGCACGCCCATCCACGAAAATCGATCCGCCGCTCGGGGTATCCAGCCCCGCGGCCAGGTTCAGAACCGTCGTCTTCCCGCAGCCCGACGCGCCGATGACGCTGACGAATTCGCCCTCGCCGACCGTGAACGTGACGTCGTCGAAAACGCGCAGCCCCGTACGGTGTCCCGATCCGCGCCTTGCCGGATAGTGCTTCTTGAGCCGCTCGACTCTCAGTTCACCCACGACCGCCTCCTTTATTCGAGTTCGCGAACCGTACCCCAGCGGTTCACTGTCATTGCCTCCGCCGATCTGAGCACCAGCCGCTCGAACAACAAACCGGTAATGCCGATGGTCAGGAGCGTCGCATACACGATTTCGGTCTGGAAAAACTCCCGCGCCCAGAAGAGGCGGTAGCCAAGGCCGGCGCTGACAGAGACCAGCATCTCGGCGATGATCACGATCCGCCATGCCCGCGAGAACGCAAGCCGATATCCCGAGATGATCGACGGCATGGCCGAGGGCAGAAGGACGCGCCAGAACATGGACGCACCGTTGGCGCCGAACGCCCGGGCGGCCCGAATCAGCGAGACATCGATGGATTTCACGCCGCTCCAGGTGTTGGCCATCACGGTCAGTGATACCTCATAGATCAGGATCGACAGAATCGCCATTTCCGTGAGACCGAACCAGATCATGGTCAGGGGAAAAAGCGCGGTCCCAGGGATGGCGAGCAGGAAGTTCAACGGCCCGACGAACGCCCGCTCCCAGTCGCGGAAATAGCCCATCAGCGCACCGATGATGGTTCCAATCACCGAGCCGGCTGCTACGGCCTTGAACAGCCGGAGAAACGTGCCGCCGAGGTCGGCCCAGAGCGTACCCTCCGTGGCCGTGTGCACGAGTGCATTCCAGATGTTCTCGAGGGGAGGGAACAGCACCGGGGAAATCCCGCTCATCTTGGCGAACATCTGCCAGAACACGAGAACTACCACGATCGGTATTAGGACATAGTAAGCGTCCTTCGCCAGGCGCCGCCATGCAGGCGGCTCCAGATCGTCATCGGTCGGAGACTTCGCCATGTACCCTGACTGGTTCATGCGCTATGCAACCGGCAAGCGCCGGCGGGCCTCTGGATCATTTCACCATGGCTTCGGCCTTCTTGGCGAAGCTGTTGTTGATCAGCTGGTCGATGCTTGGCTTGGTGCCGATCTGCTTCTGCGCGAATAGGTAGTCTATCGTGCTGCGCACGTCCGCGATGTCGGCGTCGTTGAGCGCAACCCGGTCATGCTTGTAGCTGTACATGACGTCGGTGACGGTCTTGTCGTCCAGGACCTTTATCTTGTCGCCCAGGGTGCCGCGCAGGAGCTTTACTGATTCTGTGCGCTCGCGATCGACGAATTTCTCGGATTTTGCCCAGGCATTCAAGAACCGCTGCAGGACGTCCGGTTTATTCCGGATCGTGTCTTCCGTCGTGATGAGTACAAGGGGATAGGTGATTCCGAGCATCTGCTCGAACTGGTCCGGCGTCATCACGATCTTGCCGTAGCCCATTGCAACGACGCGGGTCGAGTACGGCATCCAGCCCAGCACCGCGTCAAATCCGCCGCCCTGCATGGCTGCCGGCATATCCGGGGGGCGCGCGTTCTGGATCTGAAAATCCGACTGCTTGAGGCCGATTTTGTCAATCGCCATGAGTAATACCGTATGTACGCCGCTGCCCATCGGGACGCCGATCCGCTTGCCCTTGAAGTCCTCGAGCCGTGTCAGCTGGGAGTTCTTGTTGCTGGCGACAAGGTAGCCAGGGAAGCCGTGGCTGTGCATGCCGATGACGACGATCGGCAATCCCCTGGCGCGCGCGGCCAGTACCGGCGTCATCGCGGCTAGGCCCAGATCCACCTGGCCGGCGCCGAGGGCTTGGATGGTCTCGGCACCGCGGTTCATCCACTTGGACTCGAGTTCGATTCCCTGCTCGGTGAAATAACCCTTCGCCAGGCCGACGCTAGACGGCGCCGCCACGGTCGTTGGAAACACGCTCATGACCACCTTGTCGGCGGCCGTCGCCGGCAGAATCATCGAGAAAGCCGCGATCGCGGCGAAAATTCGTAAGGCGTTCATGGTCTCTTTCCTCCTTGCTTGATTACCGGTATACAGCGCGATTCGGATCGTGCTGGATTCATGCCAAGGGTTGCCTGACCCTGTGGCCTTTGACAGGGCGTATCACTTTCAATCCGGAATCTTGCTCTTGCAGGCGCCTTGTCCAGACGCTCGATAGTTGGTCTTGCTTCACGCATTCTGAAAATGCGGCATGACCTTCTTGCTCCATTCCTCCACCATCTCAGTGTAAATTTTTTCCGGCGGTGTTAGCAAGAGCCGACGCATTCCTGCCTTCTCGAGTTCTTTGACGCGAGCCACGCATTCTTCGGGTGTGCCGGCGATGGAGAACCGCTGGACCAAATAATCGGTGACATATTTGGGATCCACTTTTTCTTCTAGCGGCTTGGAGATATCGAAATGCTCTATGAATGTCTTCAAGCCGGCCAGTTCTTCCGGCGGCACGGTTTCGAGAGTGAAACGGAAGTTATGATGAGCACGGTTGGCCAGTCGCGAGCGTACGGTGGCGCGGGCCCGATCGCCGTCACTGTCAACGCAAATCATTCCGGCGCCCATAAGGTCGATCTCGTCCGGCGAGCGTCCGACCGATGCCGCTCCCTGGGCGATCTTTTCCTTCGCCCATTGAAGAACGCGCAGGTCGAAACCGCTTCCCATAATAATGCCATCGGCATATTTACCCGCCGCATTCAATCCGCGGGGACCTTCGACGGAGGCGTAAATCGGTGCGTGCAGTTTTCCGATCTTGAGCCCGACCTTGCCCGGGGGAAACTCCACTTGTTTTCCCTGAAGCAGCTCGCGCATCGTCTTGAGCCCTTCTTCGAACTGCGCCATCGGCGTCGCTTTTCGTCCCAGCGTGTAGACCGGTCCATCACCGGTACCCATTCCCAGGATCGCCCGTCCATCGGAAATCGCGTTCAGCGTTGCTGTGGAACCTGCCAAGACCGTCGGGTCGCGGTAGACCATGTTTGTAACGGCCGTTCCCAGGCGCACGCGTTTCGTTTGCACCGCGCAGACGGCGAGGGTTTGAAACGGATCCAGGCAGGTCATCTGGCTATCCGCGACGAAGATAGCTTCGTAGCCGAGCGCTTCCGCCTGAACCGCTCGATCGATGGCCTGGGAAATGCGTTGTATGGAACCGTGCAGGCTAAAACGGATGGGCATGGAATTTCCTCTAGGTAATTGATTTGTTCAGAAAGGCTAGTGATAGTCCATTCGTGCTTCGCGCTGAAGTCGAGCCCTGCGTCATCGAGGAACCTGTCCTCCAGAACGCGGAGAGTCCGGGCAGCGTCGCGTGTCGTGAATGAAGGCGGAGACGTGCTTGTCGCTCACGACACCTAGCCTGACATCGCTTGAACTTTCGCGCTTGCTTATTCAACTTTCGCGCCAGATATCTTTACTACTTCACCCTTGCGCGCGAAGTCGCGCTTCAAAAAGGCGGCAAATTCGTCGGGCCCGGCACCGATCGGCTCGTAGCCCTTTGGAATCAGTTCCTTGTTGCGGAACACGGGATCGTTGATCAACTTTGCGACGTCGGTGTGTATGCGATCGACAACGGCGCGCGGTGTGCCGGCGGGCGCAAGCAGTCCGTACCAGACGCCCATTTCAACCTCGGGCATACCCAACTCCACGAACGTCGGTACATTCGGCATCAACGGGGACCGCTTCGTGCCGCTATAGGCATACGCCTTGAGCCTGCCCGAAGAAACCAGTGAACGGGTTGAGAACATGCCAGCCCAGGCGAGTTGCACCTCGCCGGAGAGCGTTGCAGCCATCATTTGCGGCGTGCCCTTGTAGGGGACGTGCAGGAGCTTAATGCCGGCTTTGTTCGCGAGCAGTTCCGACAACAGATGCATCTGGCTTCCGACGCCGAGCGAGGCGTAGGCGAGCTTGCCAGGCTCCGATTTGGCCAGCGCTATCAGTTCGGTGACATTGTTCGCAGGGACCGATGGGTGCCCCACCAGCACCACGCCGAAATCGCAAATCAGCGTTATCGGCGCGAAATCGCGAAATATGTCATACGGCAGCTTCGCATAGAGATGGGGATTGATCGTGAGACCGATGTCGATACCAAACAATAAGGTCTGTCCATCGGGCTCTGCGCGCGCGACTAACTCGGTCGCGATATTGGTTGAGGCGCCGGGACGGTTGTCCACCACGACGGATTGGCCCCACAGGGGCGTGAGTCGCTGCGCCAATGCGCGGGCGAGCAGATCGCTCCCGCTGCCCGGGGTCAATCCGATGACCATGCGTACCGGTTTGGATGGCCAGGGTGATTGCGCCTGCGCCCCTGGGGCGAAGACTGCAGCACAGCCTGCGGCTGCGAATGCGACCCCGATCACAGCGCGTCTGGGTGAACGGCGCAGCGCGTGGAATACGCGGCGCAGCCAGGCAAACAGGCAGGCAATACCGTTCATGCAGTTCTCCTCGCGTCCCGGATCGTACTCTCGCTCGCCGGCCAGATGCGGCAACAGGCTCCGCAAACTATCTTACTCGCCCGCTTGGATCACGTCCACGCCGACTTTCCACGCCATCCGTTCGCGTCCGGCATGCCCATTGGTACCAGGGCCACTGGTATACTTATCCAGCCAGCCCCTAATGCCTCGAGGCGAACATGTACAGTGACGTGCGACTGCGCGAATTGCTCGAACGCGAGCCAAGCGAGCACCTGCTTGAAGAAGCCGGCCGAATGCGCGACCAGGGCCATGGCGCTCGGATCAGCTTTTCCCGGAAGGTCTTCGTTCCGCTCACTCGACTGTGCCGCGATGCGTGCCACTACTGTACCTTCGCCACGACACCCGGCGACCTGAAGGGCGCCTACCTGACTCCAGACGAAGTACTGGGTATTGCGCGCGCCGGACAGGCGGCGGGCTGCCGCGAAGCACTTTTCACGCTCGGCGACAAGCCCGAACTGCGCTGGCCCGAGGCGCGCCGGGCCCTCGACGACTTGGGTCATGCGAGCACCATTGATTACCTTGCCGCCATGTGCGAGCTGGTGCTTGAAGAGACCGGCCTGCTTCCGCATACGAATCCGGGCGTGCTGACGCGCGACGAACTCGCGCATCTGCGCACCGTGTCCGTATCCCAGGGACTGATGCTGGAGAGCGCCTCGGGGCGTCTGTGCGAACGGGGCGGGCCGCACCATGGGTCGCCCGACAAGCATCCCGCCGCGCGGCTCGAGACCATCAGGCTTGCGGGGGAACTTGCGATCCCGTTCACTTCCGGCATCCTGATCGGCATCGGCGAGACGCGCGAGGAGAGGCTGGAAGCGCTGCTCGCGTTGCGCGGGCTGCACCTGCGCTACGGTCACATCCAGGAAATCATCGTCCAGAATTTCCGGGCCAAGCCGGGCACCCCGATGGCGGCTGCCCATGAGCCGGAACTCGAAGACCTCCAGTGGACGGTCGCGCTCGCACGGTTCGTGTTCGGCCCGCAGATGAACATCCAGGTGCCGCCCAACCTCAGCCCGGCGCAATATCCGCGGCTGGTCGAGGCCGGCATAAACGACTGGGGCGGGGTGTCTCCGGTGACGCCCGACCACGTCAACCCCGAGGCACCGTGGCCCCACATCGAATCGCTTCGGCAGCGGACGGCCGCAGCAGGGAACATCCTCGTCGAGCGCCTCGCCAGCTATCCGGCGTATTGCCGGGACGCGGCGCGCTGGCATGACGCCCGCTTGATGCCGCATCTGCAGCAGCACGCCGACGCAGACGGGTACGCACGCGCGGACGGCTGGAGCGCTGGCGGAGTAGGCGCGATCCCGTCCATTCCGGCGCCCGAACGCAGGCGCTCGACCGATCTCGATGCGGTTCTCGATCGGGCAATGCGAAGCGATCCGCTGGCCGAGCACGAAATAGTCCGCCTCTTCGCCGCGCGCGCCGATGAGGTCGCCGCGGTTTGCGATGCCGCCGACGCGCTTCGCAGTGAAGCGAGCGGTGACATCGTGCGCTACGTGGTCAACCGCAACATCAACTACACCAATGTCTGCCACTACGGCTGCCGTTTTTGCGCCTTTTCCAAGGGACGCCACAGCAGTGCCGTCAACGAATTGCGCGGCGCACCCTACGATCTCGCGCACCAGGAGATCGCACGCCGCGTCGAAGAGGCATGGGCGCGCGGCGCAACCGAAGTGTGCATGCAGGGCGGAATCCATCCGAACTACACCGGCGAAACCTACCTCTCCATCCTCCGGACGGCGAAACAGGCCGCGCCGGACATGCACGTGCATGCGTTCTCGCCGCTCGAAGTGATGCACGGAGCGACGACGCTGGGTCTCCCGGTCGAAACCTTCCTCGAGCGCCTGCGCGACGCCGGCCTCGGGTCGCTGCCCGGCACCGCTGCGGAGATCCTCGACGACGAGGTGCGCAAGGTCATCTGCCCGGACAAGATCCGCACCGATGAATGGCTACGCGTGATGCAGGCTGCGCACCGCGTCGGACTGCGCTCGACAGCGACCATCATGTTCGGCCACGTCGAGACGCCTGCACAGGTCGCGCGTCACCTGCTGCACATACGGGACCTGCAGGCGCGCACGGGCGGCTTTACCGAATTCGTGCCGCTGCCGTTCATCCACATGGAAGCGCCGATGTATCTGAAGGGACGCGCTCGCAAGGGGCCGACTTGGCGCGAGGCGCTCTTGATGCACGCGGTGGCGCGCATCGCGCTGCATCCGCTCGTGCCCAACATCCAGGCATCGTGGGTGAAGCTCGGGCCCGAGGGCGCGGTCGCGGCCCTGCGCGCCGGTGCCAACGACCTCGGCGGCACGCTGATGAACGAAAGCATCTCCCGCGCGGCCGGCAACGAGCATGGCCAGGAGTTGCCGCCGGCGCAGTTCGACGCGCTCATCGCTCGAGCCGGCCGCGAGCCCCGGCAGCGCACGACCTTGTATGACGTGGCCCGCGAGGTTCAACGCACCAGGTCGTACCAGGCGGCGGCGCTCCTTCCGATTGTTCTCACACCGCCGAAGCGTCGCCGCGAGTCGGCCGGAAGGCACAGCAAATTGTCCAACGGAATCGCCGTGTGAATAGACCCGTGATCGCGGTCCTCGGCGGCACAGGCAAGGAAGGCTCCGGCCTCGCATTCCGCTGGGCCAACGCGGGCTACACCGTCATCGTCGGCTCTCGCACCGCCGACCGGGCAGCCGCCGCCGCAGCCGAACTCAACAAGCTGCTCGCGGGCCGCGCGACCGTAACCGGACTGTGCAACATCGATGCCGCGAATGCGGCCGCCATCGTCGTACTGGCGCTGCCCTATGCGGCGCAGTGTCCGACCGCGATGGGACTGAAAGATGCGCTGGAGGGGAAGATACTCATCGACGTCACCGTGCCACTCAATCCGCCCAAGGTTGATCGCGTCTGCCTGCCCGAGGGCGGGTCTGCCGTACTGCGTCTGCAGAACGATCTGGGCGCCGGCGTTCGCGTCGTGTCGGCGTTCCAGAACGTGTCGGCGGTCCATTTGAAGGACCTGAGCCACAGGATCGACTGCGACGTGCTGGTCTGCGGCGATGACGCAGATGCGCGCGAGCAGGCCGTACAGCTGGCCGAGGCCGCCGGCATGGTCGCATGGCACGCCGGTGCGCTCGCGAATTCCGCGGCGAGCGAAGCGCTGACCTCGGTGCTGATTGCGATCAACAAGCGCTACAAGGTGCCCGGTTCCGGCATACGCATTACCGGTGTACCGCGTCCGGATCGCGATACCTGAAAAGGCAACGTCGCCGCAGCCCTGCCGCGCCTATCCCCCCGGTCTGAGATAATCACTGCCTCATGCGCAGCCTGACCCTAACCGCGCTCGAAGGCATTCCCGAAATTCACGCCGGCGACGATCTCGCCGCGCTGGTCCTGGCTGCCCTAGGCCGCGCCGGCATTGCGCTTGCGGCGGGCGACGTGCTGGTCGTCGCGCAGAAGATCGTCTCCAAGAGCGAGGGGCGCGCGATGGCGCTGGCGGGTGTAACGCCTTCGCCGCGCGCGATCGAGCTCGTCGCAGTCACGCAGAAGGACGCGCGCCTGATCGAGCTGGTGCTGTCGGAATCGAAGGAAGTGCTGCGCGCGAAAAAGGACGTCATGATCGTCGAGCACCGGCTGGGCTACGTCATGGCCAGCGCCGGCATCGACCAGTCCAATGTCGAGCACGGCGGCGAATCGGTCCTGCTCCTGCCGATCGACCCTGACGCTTCCTGCGAACGCTTGCGCGTTTCGCTGCGCGGGGCGACCGGCGCGGATCCCGGTGTGATCATCAACGACAGCGTCGGGCGTGCGTGGCGCAACGGCACCGTGGGCATCGCGCTCGGGGTTGCCGGACTGCCCGGCCTACTCGACCTGCGCGGCCGCCCGGACCGCTTCGGGAGAAGGCTGCTGATCACCCAAGTCGGTGTTGCCGATGAAGTCGCGGCGGCCGCGTCGCTGCTCATGGGCCAGGCCGACGAGAGTTGTCCCGTGGTTCACGTGCGCGGCGTGCCCTACGGGCGGCGCGAGGGCTCGGCGCGCGAGCTGCTCAGACCGAGGGACGAGGACCTGTTCCGGTGATCCTCGCGCTGGCAGGCGGTGTGGGCGGGGCGCGGCTCGCATGCGGTCTCGCACTCGCGCTGGCACCCGGCGAATTGGCCGTGGCGGTCAACGTCGGCGACGACTTCGAGCACCTCGGTCTTTCGATATCGCCCGACCTCGACACGGTGATGTACACGCTGGCGGGCATCCAGAATCCGGAGACCGGCTGGGGTCGCGCGGGAGAGACATGGCATTTCATGGAGACGCTGGCCCGCCTTGGCGGCGACAGCTGGTTCCGCCTCGGCGATCACGACCTCGCAGTTCACGTCGAGCGCACGCGGCGCCTGCGCGGCGGCGAGGCGCTGTCGGCGATCACCTCGTCCTTCTGCGCGCGGCTGGGTATTGCACATGCCGTCGTCCCGGTCACCGATGCGCCTTTGCGCACAATGGTGAATACCGACGCGGGAGAACTCTGTTTCCAGGACTATTTCGTCCGCCGTCGCTGCGAGCCGATGGTGACTGGCTTTCGCTTCGAAGGCGCCGACACCGCCGGCCCCTCCGCCCCGTTGGCGCGGCTGCTCGAACCCGGCGCGATACAGGGCGTGGTCATCTGCCCGTCCAACCCGTGGCTGAGCGTTGCGCCCATGCTCGCGGTCGCGCGACTGCGCGCGTTACTCGAATCGAAACGAGTACCGGTTGTCGCGGTGTCACCGATCGTCGCCGGCAACGCGGTAAAAGGACCGGCGGCGAAGATCATGCGCGAACTGGGCATCGAGGCTTCTGCCCTGGGTGTGGCACGGCACTATGGCACGCTGGTGGACGGCTGGGTCATCGACACGCAGGATGCCGCGCTCGAGCCGGCGATCGCCTCGGGCGCTCGTTCCGTGGCGCTTACAGATACGATGATGATCTCCCCGGACAAGTCGCTGCACGCCGCCAGCGAAGCCCTCTCGCTCATGCGACGCATTGCGGGGACCCGATGAGCCACTGGACCATCGTGCCGGTGCGCGGCCTGGCCACCGGAAAATCGCGCCTTGCAGGACTGCTCGGCGCGCAGGAACGGCGTGCGCTCAACGCGATGCTGCTCGAGCGAGCGCTCGATGCGATCGAGGGCTCCGAGGGCGACCTGTCGCGCTGCATCGTCGCCAGCGCGGGCGCGGATGCGCTGGCGCTGGCGCTGGAGCGGGGAGCGTTGCCGCTGCCTGATGCGGGGGAGTCGGGCCTGAACGCGGCCCTTGAAGCAGCGCGCGATGCGGCCCGTGCGAAGGGCGCCTCGTCGCTCCTCGTTCTCGCCGCGGACTTGCCCGACGCAAACTGCGACGTGCTCTACCGTCTCCGGAACCGGATGCTGCGCGGTGGTGCCGCCATCATCGCAGACAAGCTGGGGAGCGGCACCAATGGCCTGCTGTTGCCGGCGGACTGCGCCGTGAAATTTGCATTCGGCGAGGGCAGCCTTGCTCGCCATCGTGACGCGATCGAGGCGACGGGCGTGAAGGTGACGATATGGAGCGATCCCGCGCTTTCTTTCGATATCGATTCGCCGGCCGACTACCGCGAGTGGCAATCGCGGCTGGGGCACGTGTCCGCGGGTGAAGTTGGGACGGATTCAATTCGACAGTGAAGGGTTCGAGAATGGGCCAACAAATCGATCGACTCAAGTTCGGCGTCACGCTGTCGAATCGCGGGGTTGTGATGGGAATTCGCACCGCGAAGGATCTTCTGCAGATGGCCGACCGGGTCGAGCAGAGCGAACTGTTCGACTCCGTCTGGGTGGGCGACGCCTTGTACGTCAACCGCCGCCTCGACGCGATCCCGCTGCTTGCCGCCATCGCCGGTCGAACCGAAAGGATATTGATGGGCCCCGCCACGATGGGGTCCTTCGCGTTGCGCAATCCGCTGGTGTTTGCGTACGAATGGGCCAGCATCGACCAGATTGCAGGCGGCCGCACACGCTTGATCGTCACTGCAGGCGGGGGCGGCGAAGCGCTGTGGAAGGCCGAGTCGATTGCGCTCGGCGTGCCGCCTGAAGAGCGGCGCAAGCGCGTGTACGAACACATCAGGATTTTGAAGCATCTCTGGCACAAGGACAAAGAGGCGTTCGAAGGCGCCTTCTACAAGTTCGCGGACTTGGTGCTCGAACCGAAGCCCCGGAATCCGGACTGCCCTATCTGGACCGGAACCAATGCCACGCGACTTGCGACCGGCGGGGCGGATATGGCGTCCGGCGGCTCCGACTATGCGCTGAAACAATGCGGCCGACTGGCGGATGGATGGATGACGCATAGCGCGGCGCCGCGGGCGATTCACAATTCGTGGAACAAGATTCTGGCAGTCGCCAGAGAGAACGGACGCGCCACCGACTGGTTCGACAATTGCATCTATCATCACATATACATCGACGAGAACAGGGACCGCGCGCTGCAGGAATCAAAATCGTTTCTCGACCGCTATTACTCCGCCGACTACACCAGGGAGCGACTGGAGACGTGGCTCACCTACGGCTCGCCGAAAGAATGCATCGAAGGACTCAAGGCGTTCCGGGGCTGCGGCGCCAGGCGCATGACGCTGCGCATTTCGACGGCAACGCGGGAGTTCGAGCAATTCGACCGATTGATCAACGAGGTGCTGCCGTACGTGAACGAAGGGGAGTCAAGCTTCGGCATGGAAGCATGATGGAGAGGCCGGGCATGCGCTCCACTCAGACAAGTTTGCCTGCGGACATTTGACAGCAGACGCTCGCGTGCGCGCGCCACCCGCTAGGGGTATCATAGGCGCCGGCCAATACCCCAAGCTATAGGGGTGGAACGGACAATGGCAACCAAATCTAGCGGTTACAACGCAGTAGACATAGAGATCCTGGAGGATCTTTCGCCGATTCTCCACCGGCCGGGGATGTATACCGATCCGGCCAATCCCAACCATGCGCTGGTCGAGGTCATAGACAACTCCGCCGACGAAGGGCTGGCAGGATTCGCCAAGAACATTTCGGTCACTCTCTACGAGGATGGTTCGGCTGGCGTCGAGGACGACGGGCGCGGCATTCCGGTCGACATCCATCCCAAGAAGAAAGTGCCGGCGGTGCAGGTCATCTTCACGACGCTGCACTCTGGCGGCAAGTTCCGCAAGACGGACAAGGACGCCGTCTACCGCATCGCCGGGGGACTGCACGGGATCGGAGTGTGCGTGACCAACGCACTCGGAAAGCGGCTCGAAGTCGAAGTCAAGCGCGACGGCGCGCTGCACCGGCTGGTATTCGCGGACAACGGCAAGGTCAAGGAGCCGCTCAGGAAGCTGGGTTCGGTCGGTGCACGGGAGTCCGGCACACACATCCGGTTCTGGCCGGATCCGAAGTACTTCGATTCGCCAAAGATCGTCGTCGCCGACATTACCGCGCTGCTGCGCGCCAAGGCCATGCTGCTGCCCGGAGTGCGTTTCAGTCTCGGGGTGGAGAAGAACGGCAAGGTGGAGACCCAGACCTGGCATTTTCCGGAGGGCGTCCGGGGTTATTTCGCCGACGCGATCGCCGATCTCAATCCGGTGGCCGAGACTTTTCTCGGCGAGCGCTACATCGTCGCGCAGTCCGAGTCGGACAGCTTCACCGAAGGCGAAGGCGCGCTGTGGGCGGCCGCCTGGACGCCGGAGGGCGAGGTGGTGGCAGAGGCCTACGTGAACATGATCCCGACGCGGCATGGCGGTACCCACGTCTCGGGGCTGCGCGAGGGGGTATACAACGCCATCCGCAGTTTCATAGAGCACCACGCGATGGGGCAGCGCGGCGTCAAGATCGTCCCCGAGGACGTCTGGTCGCGTGCCTCCTACGTTCTTTCAGTCAAGATGCTCGATCCGCAGTTCAAGGGCCAGGTCAAGCACGAACTCATCTCGCGCGACGCGGTGAAACTGGTGGCCCAGATGGTGCGTGATCCCTTCGAACTGTGGCTGTCGCAGCACGTGGACGAGGGCAAGCGAATCGCGGAACTGGTGATCCGGCAGGCCATGGCGCGGACCCGGGCGGCACAAAAGGTCGAGCGGCGCAAGAGTTCGGGCGTAGCGGTGCTGCCCGGCAAACTCACCGACTGCGCGTCGGACGACCCCGAGCGCAACGAGCTTTTCATCGTCGAGGGCGACTCGGCGGGCGGGTCGGCCAAGCAGGCGCGCGACAAGGAATTCCAGGCGGTGCTGCCCCTGAAGGGCAAGCCGAAGAACACCTGGCAGGACGCGCAGGAGACGTTGTATTCGAACAAGGAAATCGAGGCGATAGCGCTTGCCATCGGTGTGGAACTGCACAAGGCCGGGGAGCCTGCGGACCTCACGGCGCTGCGCTATCGGCGGATCGTGATCCTCGCCGATGCCGACGTGGACGGCTCGCACATCCAGGTGCTGCTGCTGACTCTTTTTTTCCGTCATTTTCCGAAACTGATCGAGGGCGGGCATATATACGTGGCGCAGCCGCCCCTGTTCCGGATCGACGTGACCTCGCTCGGCAAGGGCAAGCCGGCGCGCAAGCTCTACGCGCTCGACAGGCAGGAGCTCGAGGGCATGGAGGAGAAGCTGCGGGACGAGGGCGTAGCCGAGGGCAAATGGGCTGTGTCCCGGTTCAAGGGCCTGGGGGAGATGAGTCCGGAGCAGCTCTGGGAGACGACGCTCAATCCCGATACGCGCCGGATGCTTCCGGTGCGTATCGGGGATGAGGTGCTCGGTGAGGACAGCAGCATTTTCGACATGATGATGTCCAAGGAGAACGCCTCGCAGCGGCGCGAGTGGATGGAGACCTACGGCAACCTTATCGATGCCGATATCTCCTAGTCTGTCGCCACTCAAGTGGCGACAGAACTGGCGAGGAATTTGGTCTTACTGGGTCTCCCGATTTCGGGAAGTTGCAAAGTTGCAACTTCCCGAAATCGGGAGATTGACGGATGCCAAGACAAGGCAAGCTGCTTGGTTCCGGCTTGTCTGGCTTAGGACGATGCACTATGGGTACCCAGAAGGATTTGTTCGATGGAATCGGGGCGGGCGTTGCTGAACCCTCCGAGGCCCCGGTGAGCGCGGTCGCAAGCCTGCCGGCCAAGCCTGCGGGCGGCGGGGACGGAGGAGGGACCCTGCCGCCGCATTTCGCGCCGATGGCGGCCGAGTACGGAGATGCGCTCCCGCTGGGCAGGTACGCGGCGCTGCAATACCTGCAGTACGCGGTCAGCACCGTCAAGGACCGCGCCCTGCCTCGCGTGGGCGACGGTCAGAAGCCCGTGCAGGCCCGGATTCTCTATGCGATGTGGGAGATGGGCGGTCGCCCCGGCACCCCGCGCAAGAAGTCGGCGCGGGTGGTCGGCGACGTGCTGGGCAAGTTTCACCCACACGGCGATGCATCGGTATACGACGCGCTGGTACGGATCGCCCAGGACTTCACCATGCGCTATCCGCTGGTGGACGGTGAAGGCAATTTCGGTTCGCGCGACGGCGACGATCCGGCAGCGATGCGCTACACCGAGGCCCGCCTGACCAAATTTGCGGAAGTTCTGCTCGCGGAACTGGACAGCGGGACGGTGGACTTCGCGCCCAATTACGACGGGAGCCTCTCTGAGCCGCAAGTGCTTCCGGCGCGGCTGCCGGTGGTGCTGCTGAATGGCGCTTCGGGCATCGCCGTGGGCATGGCCACCGAGATTCCGAGCCACAATCTGAACGAGGTGGTCAACGGCGCGATTGCGCTCGTCCGCGACCCCGATCTCTCGGTCGCGGGTCTGATGAAGCACATCAAGGGCCCGGATTTTCCAGGCGGCGGACAGATCATCACACCGCGCGCCGAGATGCGCGAAGCGTACGCCTCGGGCAGGGGTTCGGTACGAGTGCGCTCGCGCTGGACTATCGAGCGGCTGGCGCGCGGACAGTGGCAGGTGGTGGTCTACGAGTTGCCCCCCGGAACGTCGTCGCGCAAGGTCTTGGAGGAAATAGAGGCCATTACCAATCCGCAGCCGCGGCCCGGAAAGAAATCGCTGACGCCGGAGCAGCAGCGCGAGAAGCAGCTGATGCTGTCCATGCTCGACAAGGCTCGCGACGAATCCGACCGCACGCATCCGGTGCGCCTCGTGTTCGAGCCGAAGTCGTCGCGGATCGACGAGCAGGAGTTCGTCAATTTGCTGCTCGCCAAGACGGGCATGGAGACCAATGCTTCGATCAATCTGGTGATGGTGGGGCTGGACGGGCGCCCGACCGGGAAGAACCTGCGGGATATCCTGGCCGAATGGCTGAAGTTCCGCTTCACCACCGTGACCCGGCGCACCAAGTTCCGGCTCGAGAGCGTCCTGGACAGAATCCACGTGCTGGAAGGCCGGATGATTGTCCTGCTGAACGTGGACAAGGTGATCAAAATCATCCGCAACGCGGACGATCCGAAGGCGGATCTGATCAAGGCGTTCAAGCTCACCGAGCGGCAGGCAGACGACATCCTGGAGATCCGGCTGCGCCAGCTCGCCAAGCTGGAGCACATCAAGGTCGAGAAGGAGCTCGAGGAGCTGCGCAAGGACCGCAAGGGCCTGGAGAAGATACTCGGTGCCCGCAAGGCGCTCGAGGAACTCGTCATCCAGGAGATCGAGGCAGACGCGAGAGCATTCGGCGACAAGCGCCGCACGGTGATCGAGGAGTCGGAAAAAGCGGTCGTCGAGACGCCGCTGATCGACGAGCCCGTTAGCGTCATCTTCTCCCGCAACGGGTGGGTACGGGCGCGGCAGGGCTGGGGTATCGATCCGGGCACGCTGTCCTTCAAGGAAGGCGATGGATTGCTCGCGCTGCTTGCGTGCCGCACGGTGGATCCGGTGGTATTCCTGGATTCGCTGGGTCGTGCGTATACGGTCACCGCAGGAGAGTTGCCTCCGGCCAGAGGTGACGGGGCGCCGGCGTCGTCGCTGGTGGACGTGCAGGGCGGGGCCAAGATCATGTTCTGCCTGGCGGGAAAACCCGACACCAGCGTCCTCGTTGCCTCCTCCGGTGGCTATGGATTCCTCACCCGGCTGTCGGATATGACCTCGGCTCGCAAGGCGGGCCGTGAATTCCTGACGCTCGCCGAGGGCGAAGCGCCGCTGGCGCCGTTCGTCTATGAAGAGGCGTCCGGCAACGTCGTCGCGGCACTCTCCGGCCATGGGCGCCTGCTCGTGTTCGAAATCGGCGAGATGCGCCAGGTTTCGCGCGGCCGCGGCGTGATCGTCATGGGTCTGGAGCAGGGCGAGAAGCTGCTTGCAGCGGCGGTATTCAACGGCAAGTCGTTGCTGGTGGCCGGGGTGGGGCGCGGCGGGAGGGAAAAGGAACTGGTGCTTTCGGGCGAAAAGCTTAAGCATCACTTCGGTCACCGTGCGCGCATGGGCCGTGTGCTGCCCGAGAAGCTGAAGCCGACCGCGCTCCAGATCCCCGGTGCGCCGCGTTTCGAGGGCGGCTGAGGGTGGACGCGCTGTGCTACACTGCCGTGCCCCAGGTTACAGAAGCACGCTTTGGCTGAGTGGCGGGTTTCGACGACTATGGCGGGCCTCCCCGCATTGCAGCGTGGTGAATCTGGTCAGGTCCGGAAGGAAGCAGCCACAGCTACTCACTGCAAGTGCCGGGGGTTAGGCTCGCCACCCTATGCAAGATGGCAGGACGGGAATCGGGAGGGAGAAGCGGCACGGCCGCTTCTCCCTCGATACCTCCTCGATCATCGGGCCTCGCCGCTCCATCGTCGATCCTAGCTGTTAGAATTTCTCCATGAGCTATCAGGTTCTCGCCCGCAAGTGGCGCCCGCGCACCTTCGAGACGCTGGTCGGGCAGGAGCATGTGGTCAAGGCGCTGACCCACGCCCTGGATCAGAACCGGCTGCATCATGCCTACCTGTTCACCGGCACGCGCGGCGTGGGCAAGACCACGATTGCACGCATTCTAGCCAAAGCCCTCAATTGCGAAACCGGCGTTACCTCCAAGCCTTGCGGCGTTTGTTCCGCCTGCACCGAGATCGATAGCGGCCGATTCGTCGACCTGATCGAGATCGACGCGGCCACTAACACCGGCATCGATGATATGCGCGATCTGCAGGACAACGCGATTTACGCACCGACGCGGGGGCGTTTCAAGGTGTTCGTCATCGACGAAGTGCATATGCTTTCCAAGCAGGCATTCAACTCCATGCTGAAAACCTTCGAGGAGCCGCCGGAGCACATCAAGTTCGTGCTGGCTACCACCGCCCCCCAGAGCATTCCGATCACGGTCCTGTCGCGGTGTCTGCAGTTCAATCTCAAACAGATGCCGGCTGCGCTGATCTCGGCGCATCTCGCACGCGTACTCGGAGAGGAAAAGCTCAAGTGCGAGCCGCCGGCGCTCAGGCTGATCGCCGCTGCCGCAAGGGGCAGCATGCGCGACGCGCTGTCGTTGCTGGACCAGGCCATCGCCTATTCGGCGGGGGAATTGACCGAAGCGTCGGTGCGGGCGATGCTCGGCACGGTCGACGACAGTTTCCTGTTCGCGATCGTTCGGGCGCTTGCGCAGGGCGATGCGCGCGCGGCGCTTGCCGTCGCCGACGACATGGAGGCCAGAAACCTGTCGTTCGATGCGGCGCTGCAGGATCTGGCGACCCTGCTGCACCGGGTTGCGCTGGCGCAGACGGTGCCGGCAGCGCTTTCCGATGAGGACCCGCAGAAAGACGCGACCCTGGATCTTGCGAAAGCGCTCCAGCCTGAAGAAGCGCAGCTCTATTATCAGATTGCGCTGCATGGCAGGCAGGATCTGCCGCTTGCGCCGGATGGCTACGCGGGCTTCACGATGAGCCTGCTGCGAATGTTCGCTTTCAGGCCGGAGGACGGGGGTGGCGGCGCGGCGATCAGGGCACGCGCGGCGGTTTCGAGCACAGGCGTGCGGGCGCGGCCCGCCGAGCAGGCCGGCACCGGCGCCTTCGATGGCGACTGGCCAGCGCTCGCAAAGTCGCTGCGCGCGAGCGGCATGGCCAGACAACTCGCGCAGCAAAGCGAGCTGAAGAGCTTCGATGGCGGCGCAATGGAACTGTGCGTGCCGATCGCGATGAAGCATCTGGCCGAGAAGCCCTACCCGGACAAGCTGAAAGCGGCCTTGGAGGAGCATTTTGGCAGGCCGGTCCGGCTCGGGGTCAAGATCGGCGGTACCACGGGCAATTCCGCCCAGGACCAGGCGGTGACGTCGATCCAGCAGGACGCCTTTGTGCGCGATATGGTCGAGAATCTGGACGCCACGATCGTCACTTCGTCGATCAAGCCGGTTCAACAAGAGGTCGTTTCAGAACTACCGAAACGGCCCCTAACTTAGGGGAGTATGAGGCGAGGTATCCCCTCATTTCGCAACGAACTCTCAGCAGCGGAGAGCAGAGATGATCAATAAAGGACAAATTGCCGGTCTGATGAAGCAGGCGCAGCAAATGCAGGACAACATGCGCCGGATGCAGGAGCAACTCGCCGGCATCGAAATCGAAGGCCAGGCCGGCGCCGGTTTGGTGAAGGTCATCATGACCTGCAAGCACGACGTCAAGCGCGTGAGCATCGATCCCAGCCTGCTCGCCGACGACAAGGACATGCTCGAGGATCTCGTGGCCGCGGCAGTCAATGACGCCGTGCGGCGCGTTGAATCGACGGTTCAGGAAAAGATGGCCGGTGTCACCGCCGGCCTGCCGCTGCCACCGGGAATGAAATTGCCGTTTTGAAGTCTCCCTCGAGCCTCGAAGAACTGATGGAAGCGCTGCGCTGCCTGCCCGGGGTCGGGCCCAAGGCGGCGCAGCGGACGGCCTATCATCTGCTGCAGTACGACCGGCCGGGGGCGCAGCGCCTGGCCGGCGCGATCGGGCGAGCCTTGCAGACCATACGCCGCTGTGCCAGGTGCAACAGCTTCACCGAGGAGGAGTTGTGCGCGCTTTGCGCATCGCCCAAGCGCGATGCGGCGCTGCTGTGCGTGGTGGAGACGCCGGCAGATCTGCTCATGATGGAGCAGACCCTCGCCTACGGCGGTCTTTATTTCGTCCTGATGGGCCGGCTGTCGCCGCTGGATGGCATAGGCCCGCGCGAAATCGGTCTGGACGTGCTGCTGAAACGCGCTGCGGACGGAACGGTCAAGGAGGTCATCGTGGCGACCAATTTCACCAACGAGGGCGAGGCGACGGCCCACTACATCAGCGAGATGCTCAACGGCCGCGGCATCAGGGTATCGCGCATCGCCCGAGGCATCCCCGTCGGCGGTGAGCTTGAGTATGTGGACACCGGAACGCTCGCGCAGGCGCTGGTCGAGCGTCGGCCGGTCTGAGGAGTCGCGATGACCACAATCCCGGCAAGACATATTGAGTTACTCGATACAACCCTGCGTGACGGCGAACAGACGCAGGGGGTGTCCTTTACGCCCGATGAAAAGGTCAACATCGCCAAGGCCCTGTTGCACAAGCTCAATGTCGACCGTATCGAAATTGCCTCGGCCAAGGTTTCCGCGGGGGAAAAAGCCGCGGTGACCACGATCAATGAATGGGCTGCCGAGCACGGTCTGCTGGACCGGATCGAAGTGCTGGGATTCGTCGACCATGACCGCAGCGTGGACTGGATAGTGGAAACCGGCGGCAGGACCATCAACCTGCTGACCAAGGGAAGCGAAAAACACTGCCGGATGCAACTGGGAAAAACCCTCGACCAGCACGTTGTGGATATTCGCAGGACGATCGAGTACGCATTCAAGCGCGGACTGAAGGTCAACATGTACCTGGAAGACTGGTCAAACGGGTTCAGGGACAATCCTGCTTACGTGTATGGCCTGCTGAACGCCTTTCAGGACAGTGGCGTATCCCGCTATCTGCTTCCCGACACCCTGGGCGTCATGAGCCCGGACGAGGTCTACGCGAGCATCGGAGAAATGATTTCCCGCTATCCCGGCCGGCATTTTGATTTCCACCCCCATAATGATTACGGGTTGGGCACGGCCAATGTCATGGCCGCGGTCAAGGCGGGGGTCAACGCCGTGCATTGCACCGTCAATTGCCTCGGGGAACGTGCCGGGAATGCCTCGCTGGCGGAGGTTGCGGTGGTGCTGAAAGACAAGATGGGAATGCACCTCTCGATCAACGAGGAACATATCTTCGATTTATGCAAGATGGTGGAAAACTTTTCGGGCAAATGGATCGCCGCAAACATGCCCATCGTCGGCACTGATGTATTCACCCAGACTGCCGGGATCCATGCCGATGGCGATCAAAAAGGCGGGTTATATGAAAGCATCCTGAGGCCTGAGCGGTTTGATCGAAAACGCACCTATGCATTGGGTAAAATGAGCGGCAAGGCCTCGCTGCTTAAGAACCTGGAACAACTGGATTTGAGCCTGAGCGACGAAAACCTGAAAAAAGTCCTGGAACGTATCGTCGAGCTGGGTGATTCGAAACAGACTATCACCGAAGACGACATCCCGTTCATTATTGCCGACGTACTGGAGAGCAAGGACTACAACCATGTAATACTGGTTCATTGCTCCATCACCAGTAGCCTGGACCTGGAATCAACAGTCAGTATGCAGGTTGAGGTGGCTGGAAAACTGCATAAATCCTCAGGCACCGGCAATGGTGGCTTCGACGCCTTTAACAATGCCATCAACAAGATCCTTAGGAAATATGACTACAAGACACCCAAGCTGGTGGATTTTGAGGTGCGCATACCCAAGGGGGGGGAGACCAGTGCCCTGACTGAAGCTATCATTACCTGGCAGACACAGGGCAAATACATGAAAACGCGTGGCGTGCATGCCAATCAGGTATTCGCGGCCATACAGGCTACGCTGCGCATGATCAACCTGCAGTTCCAGGAACGCAAGACCGGCCCTTTGAACTGACGCACAACCGGTTTGGTCTAATCAACTCGGCCACTCGACCCCTCCGGTTCCGACCGGAGATTAGCCTTTGATGACTGGAGAGTTATGGTACCGAAGACGATGTTTGAAAAGATCTGGGACTCCCACGTCGTCAGCGACGAGCCCGGGAAGCCCTCGCTGCTGTACGTAGACCTCCACCTGGTGCACGAGATCACCTCCGCGCAGGCGTTCGACGGCCTGCGCATGAACCGACGCACCGTCAGGCGCACTGACAAGACAGTCGTCGTGGCCGACCACAACGTGCCCACCAAGGATCGCGACAAGCCCCTGGAGGACGAGATCGCCAAGGCGCAGCTCGACGCGCTCGCGAAGAACACCTCGGAGTTCGGACTGAAGTACTTCGACATGTTCAGCAAGAAGCAGGGCATCGTCCACGTCATCGGCCCCGAGCAGGGCTGGACGCGCCCCGGCATGATCATCGTCTGCGGCGACAGCCACACTTCCACCCACGGAGCCATGGGTTCCATGGCGTTTGGCATCGGCACCTCCGAAGTCGAGCACGTGCTCGCGACCCAGTGCATCTGGCAGGCCAAGCCCAGGACCATGGAGATCCGCGTCGAAGGCACCCTCGCCGCCGGCGTAACGCCCAAGGACGTCGCGCTGGGCATCATCGGCAAGATCGGCACCTCCGGCGGGATCGGCCACGCCATCGAGTACACCGGCAGCGTTTTCCGGGACATGTCCATGGAAGGCCGCATGACCGTGTGCAACCTCTCCATCGAAGCCGGTGCCCGCACCGGCATGGTCGCCCCCGACGAGAAGACCTTCGAGTACCTCAAGGGCCGGGAGCAGTGCCCAAAGGGCGCGGAATGGGACAAGGCCGTCGAGCGGTGGAAGAAGCTGCCGACAGACAAGGGCGCCCGGTTCGACAAGGTCATCGAGATCCCCGCCTCGGAGTTCGTCCCCTTCGTCACCTGGGGCACCAATCCCGCGCAGGTCGCGCCGGTCACCGGCCGGGTCCCCAAGCCTGAGGATTACGCCAACGCCCAGGATCGATTAGCTGTTGAAAAGACCCTCAAATACATGGGCCTGCAGGGCGGCGAGCGGATCCAGGACATCAGGATCGACACGGTCTTCGTGGGCTCATGCACCAACTCGCGCATCGAAGACATGCGTGCAGCCGCCAAGGTCGTCAAGGGCAGGAAAGTGGCCCCCACTGTCCGGGCGCTCATCGTCCCTGGCTCCTGGCAGGTCAAGCAGCAAGCCGAGGCCGAAGGCTTGGACCGGATATTCCTCGAGGCCGGCATGGAGTGGCGCGATGCAGGTTGTTCCATGTGCCTCGCCATGAACCCGGATCGCCTCGCTCCTGGAGAGCGCAGCGCATCCACCTCCAACCGCAACTTCGAAGGCCGCCAGGGTCCTGGAGGCCGGACCCATCTGGTCAGCCCCGCCATGGCAGCCGCAGCGGCCATCGCCGGCCACTTCGTCGACATCCGCGACTGGAAATGAGGTGTGCAAGGGGCGGATCCCTTGCACCAGAACGTAACGGGGCAGTGAGGGCCAATTCCCGCTCTGCCCGACAGGAGAACGTGATGGAAGCATTCAAGAAGCACACCGGCAAGGTCGTCCCCTACGACATGCCCAACGTAGACACCGACCAGATCATCCCCGCGCGGTTCCTCAAGAAGATCGACCGCGTCGGCTTCGGCGAACTGCTGTTCAACGACGTCCGCTACAACGCTGACGGCTCCCCCAAGAAGGATTTTGTACTCAACCAGCCGAAATACGCGGGCGGCAGTGTCCTCGTGAGCGGCCCCCAATTCGGGATCGGCTCGTCTCGCGAGCACGCGCCGTGGGCCATCCAGCAGTACGGGTTCAAGGTCGTCATCGCCCCCAGCTTCGGCGACATCTTCAGGAGCAACTGCTTCCAGAACAGCCTGCTCCCGGTGCAACTCTCCGAACGTGACGTCCAAACGCTCATCCAGCGCGCGCAGGAACTCACCGACTACGAGATCACCGTCGACCTAGAGGCGCAGGAGATTCACGACTCCGCGGGCTTCAGCGTCAAGTTCGAGGTGGACCCGTACCGGCGGGACTGTCTGCTGCGCGGCCTTGATGACATCGGGCTGACCCTGGAGAAGACGAGCGCGATCGACGCCTACGAAAAGGCACACGCTTAGTACCGCAGTACCGAATAACTGGCGACACGCGAGGGATCCATGGCGACGTTTAACATTCTTGTTCTTGGTGGCGACGGGATCGGCCCGGAGGTCGTGGCATCTTCCCAGCGAGTGCTGGAGGTCGTAGCGAAGAAGTGGAAGCACAAGCTCCGCTACGCTACCGACCTCGTCGGCGGTGCAGCGATCGACGCCTACGGCACGCCGCTGCGCGCCGAGACGATCGCTGCCGCCAGGAAGGCCGACGCCGTCCTGTTCGGCGCGGTCGGCGGCCCCAAGTGGGACAACGCCCCCACGCGCCCGGAAGCCGCCATCCTCGGCCTGCGCAAGGCCCTAGGCCTCTACGCCAACCTCAGGCCCGTCAAGGTCTTCCCCGGCATGGAGGAGTCCTCCCCGCTGAAAAACGACCGCGTGCGCGGCGCCGACCTGCTCATCATCCGCGAGCTCACCGGCGGCCTCTACTACGGCAAGCCCAAGAAGCGCTGGACCACCAAGGCCGGTCGCAAGGGCGTCGACACCATGCTCTACACGGAGAAGGAGGTCGAGCGCATCATGCGCGTCGGCTTCGAGCTCGCCCGCTCGCGCAGGCGCAAGCTCACCTCCGTGGACAAGGCCAACGTCCTCGAATCCAGCCGCATGTGGCGTGAAGTCGCCACTGAGCTTGGCAAGGAGTACCCCGACGTGGAGCTCGAGCACCAGCTCGTCGACTCCTGCGCGATGCTCCTCGTCACCCAGCCCACGCGCTTCGACGTCATGGTCATGGAGAACACCTTCGGGGACATCCTGTCCGACGAGGGCGCCGTGCTTTCAGCGTCCCTCGGCATGCTGCCCTCCGCCAGCCTCGCCGGCCTGCCGGGCAAGGACAGCAAGGGCAAGCCCCGCAAGGTCAGGGGCCTGTACGAGCCCAGCCACGGCAGCGCGCCCGACATCGTCGGCACCGGCAAGGCCAACCCCATTGGCACGATTCTAAGCGCTGCGTTTATGCTCCAGTACTCGTTCGGTCTCACCGAAGCGGCCAACGCGGTCAACGCCGCGGTCGAGGCTGTGATCTGCGCAGGCCACCGCACCGCCGACATCGCTGAGCGTGGCGCAGGATTTTCCACCACCGAGCGCATGACCGACCTCATCATCGAGCAGCTCTAGAAGCCGCCCGCGTGCTTTCCACCGGACTTCCTGCGAAATAACTGGTACCGCTGCAGGGGGCAGGTCAAGGTGACCGAGGCGTCAGGAGTCGAGCTGGTAAATGATGCGATTTACGCGGCGCAGCCGGCTCGACAGCTCCCTGCCAAGATTGGTGAGCAGCAAGATGGCAATGGCGGGATGGCTCTTCTTGATCTCGTCGAAGTCGCTGGCCGTCAGTACATAGCAGACGAGGGGTTCGTCGGCGGTGATCGTGGCCGACCTTGGCTCGGTATCGAGCAGGGCGATCTCTCCGAAAACGGTTCCCGGGGCAAAGGTCACCAGACGGGCCTCGCGATCCGTGCCGGTCAGACGAATTTTCACACTGGCGCTGCCGCGCGCGATGATGTACAACTCCTTGCTCTCCGCGCCTTCAACGAATACCTGCTGGCCCTGGTCAAACTCATATCGCCGCAGCTTGGGTTTGAGCTCCTCCAACTGTTCTTCGGAAAGCGCCTGGAGAACATCCAGACTGCGAAATGGGAATTCGTTTCCGAGTTCCATGTCACCCAACTCGGCGAGAATCAGGTGATCTTCCGCCCATTCAATGGCCCGATCGGTGTCTGCAAAGATGCGGCTCCGAGTGAACGCCGCTGTTACGCCGATATCCCTAAGATAACCCGCAATTCGCGACCGCTCGGGCATGGAAGCCAGAGCCGCGAATTTTCCCCTTCGCACCAGTTTGTCCTGAATATCCAGCAGAAGGCGCGCACCGGTATTGTCGACGTCGGTCAGGCGCTTCAGGTCGAGAATGACGTAATTGACGCCGTGCTCGGCCGTGCGCTCTATCTCGTTGGCGAGCTTTTCGGCGGTACCGAAGAAGAGCGCCCCCTCGAGCTCGAATACCGCGATCTTGTGGCCCTGCTCCGCAAGCAATGTCATGATCCGATCATCCCGGACCTTGCGTGAATGGGCCGCATCGCAGCGATAGGTCCGCCGGACGACGCTGCGACTCATGCGTACGAGGAACGATGCGATCGAGATGATGATTCCTATGCCGACAGCGACCAAGAGATCGGCAAATACGGCGAAGCCGGTGACCAGAACGATGATGGCAAGGTCGCCGGTGAGACTGCGCGCGCGGGCGCCGTCCGCGGTCGCGAGTTGCCGCAGCATCTGCAGCGTCCAAGGATCGAATAGCCGGATCGCTGTGACCACAAGCAGACCCGCGACCACAACGTATGGAAGCAGGGCAATCAGGCCGGTAAGAAAATAGGCGGCAACAAAGATCAGCGTACAGTTCGCGAGAAGTGCGTAGCGGCTTCGTCCTCCCGAGTTGTAGTTCGCATGGCTCGAGGTCAGGCTGACCGCGCTGGAAATCGAGCCGAACAGCGCGGCAACGGCATTGCCGATTCCAAGGCGGATCAGATCGAGATTGCTGTCGCTCCGTTGCCGCGTGACGGTCTCCATGAGTTTCGCGCACAGGAGCGCGTCGAGCGAGGACATCAGGGCCAGACTCGCGCTCGAGGCGAGGATCAGAGGTGCCATGCGATGCACCGTTGGGTCCTGAAGCGCGCCGAATACGCCTTGAATGTTGCGCAGACCAGGCAATTCAAATCGGATTCCGCCAATGATATGGCCAAGCTGCTCGCCCAGGCCCAGCGCATACAGCACGTAGTAAAGACCGATGCCGCCAAACAGTCCGATGATCACCGCAGGAATTCGCTTAGTCAGGCTTGCCGCATTCATCATCAACGCGCAACTGACGACCCCTACGAGCAGGGTAAGCGGTTGAATCAGCGATAGACTGCCGCCGATCTGGGCAAACGTAACGTGCCGAGGCAAGCCTAACATCGGATTGATTTGCGAAGTCAGCAGCAGCAATGCAGCGCCATTCTGGAAGCCGGCAATCACCGGATGCGGGATGAATTTGACCGCCTCACCCAGACGCAGCACGCCGAACAGCGACTGAATGATGCCGGCGGCGAGCATGATCAGAAACATGACGGCGAGGAGTTTGGACGGATCGTTGAAATCACCCGCTGTTCGAACCGCGAGAAGGTGGAAAGCGACGCCGGAAATCAGATACGACGTCATGCTGCGCGGCGCGAATACGACCGCTGAGTTGAAGCGCAGCAGGACGGCCACAATCGGAACAATGATTGCGCTGTAAAGACCTGCCAGAATCGCGAATTGGGTGTAGCGCGGGCCCAGGGGCGCGAAAGCGAACAGACCGAATCCGATCGCGAGCGGTATGGTCAGCAGTGCGGAAGCGGCGCCACCCTTCAGATCGCCCTGGAGGGAGGTGGAAATGATCGCCATTTCATACGCTCTTGTTGGTGGTGGGGCCGAGTCCTCTATTTGAAGCCGGATCATACACATAAGACACGCAGGAAACGGGCGCCCGGCACTGAATGCGGTGCAACAAAGTATTGACACAGTGTGTGTGCACTGACATAATCTCCCTTCTCTGACGGACGCGGGGTGGAGCAGTCTGGCAGCTCGTCGGGCTCATAACCCGAAGGTCATAGGTTCAAATCCTATCCCCGCAACC